>ODAK010000131.1_pt1 | contig 81953 bp, 68 predicted proteins | sample 1539591 | NCBI WGS metagenome assembly ODAK01 (sample SAMEA3539303, study PRJEB22396) | soil metagenome | biome: tundra; feature: field; material: soil | place: USA | collected 2010-05 | depth 0.15 m | reverse complement strand
CCGGGTCTTTCGGGTCGCTCTCCTCGTACGGGTTCATGCCCGCGATCTGCACGTACGCGAGGAACGGGATGAGCGCGACCTGGTAAACGGTGTCGCTCTCGGGTGGCTTGTGCCGCCAGACCGTGGGGCCGAACCCGATACTGAACCGGATGACCCGCATGCCGAACTTGCGTGCGGCGAAGTAGTGCCCGCTCTCGTGGACGACCATGAGTACGGCGAGCCCGAGGATGGCGACGAGATAGAGCGCGACCGTCATCTGGTCTTCACTCTAAGACGGCTACGGGCGGTCCGCCATCGCCGGAAACCGCTCGGGTAGGCGGTTTGGGCACGCCTAGCTGAACCGCCTGAACCGAGCATGCTGGTGCGAGCCCGAACGTCAAGGAAAGAACGAGAGGCCGATCGAGATCGAGGGAAAGCCGACGCGCACCGTCAGCGAGAGCTTGTCGTTGAAGTGATAACGACCGCCCAGGTAAAGCGCGGGTTCGACGCTGGTCTGCCGCGGACCGATAGGGCAGTTCCTGACGGTCACGGGGCAGTCGTCGATGAAGCCGTGGAAGATGACGAGGCCCGGCTCGCCAAAAACGCTCCACTTCTGGGCGACGTAGAAGTTCCACTGCATCACGACGGGAATGTGAATGTAATTCGCGCTGCAATTGCCGGCGAACCAGCAGCCGTCGTAGTGCAGGAGATCGAGGCCGAAGCCGATCGCGACGCTGTTGTTGATCGACGGGACGAACCCGTTGTCGACGATGGGGATCGAGAAGCGCGCGCCGACCCCGAAGCCGTCGGCGGCGTACACGTCGTCCCAGCCGAGGAGGACGTGGGGCTCGACTTCGAAGGCGTATGCGGGGTGGTCGCCCGGGCGCTTGACGGTGTCGTCTGCGCGGGCGTTCGAGGCGGGGGCCCCCGCGACGAAGACGCCAACGACGAACGCGGCAAGCGCGGTGGCCGAGGGCAGGCGAAGGTAGGCGCGCATGCTCGAGCCCGAACCTGCCGGAGGACTTCCGGGCGCGCAAGCCCAATTCACGCTTGACGGCTGCTTGACGCCTGCCCGCGGGCTGTCCCGCGAGCTAGCCTCCGTGCTAGGAGAGGCGCGCATGTCCAATTCGCCGAACACGTCTGGCCCGAGCAAGCCCAACGCCCAGCCGGCCCCCACGGGCGCGGCCGTACAGCTCAAAGGCGGGGCGGCGGTGCTCGCCCCGGTCTCGGCGTTTCCGAACGGAGTGCCCGGCAACGCGCTCATTCTCTTGCCAATCAACGCGAACGGCACGCCGCTCGAGAAGAAGATCGTCGACGGGCCGGTGGCTCTCGAGATGGACGAGGTCTGGAAGCTCCTCGGCTTCAACGGGCCGGCGGTTCAGGTGCAAGACGAGCAGGGGCGCCCGATCGCGATCGGGCTCGAGGATCTCCTCGGCGGCCTCGAGAAGCACTGGAACGACGGGCCCGACGATGTGAACCGCGGGCGCATCTTCTCGCAGGAGCTGATGAAGTACGGGCGCCACGAGAAGGCCGAGAAGGTGCTCTCGAAGATCGTCGCGGCCGGCGGCGACGGCGAAGACTGGCTCGGCCTCGGCGTGGCGCAGCTCGCCCAGAAGAAGCTCGACAAGGCCGAGTCGACCCTGCGCGGGGCGCAGAACCTGCTCAAGGACTCGCCGTTCCCGAGCCTCCAGCTCGCGAAGGTGATGAAAGAGAAGGGCGATCGCAAGGGCGAGCGCGAGAACGCCGAACGCGCCATTCAGATCGACAACAACTCGGTCGACGCGTGGGCCTACCTGGCCAACGCGATCAAGGAGGGCGGCACCGAAGAGCAGATGGTGCAGGAGATCGAAGGGCTCGCCAACGCCCCGGTGAACGCCAAGTGCGGCGCGCCGTACATCGCGCTCCAGGGCTTTTATGCGACCGACCCCAAGAATGACGCGCTGCGCGACAAGGCGGTTGCCTTCGCGAAGAAGGCCGTCGAGCGGGCGCCGGGCGATCCCCTCGCGCTGCTGTGCCTGTCGGCGCTGCACGGGCAGGCGGGAAAAATCGACGAGGTCGTGAAGCTCCTCGCGCCGCACGAGGCGCTGATGCTGCGCGACGTGCGCATCGCGCACAACTACTTCGAGGCGCTCTTTCAGCTGCGCGATCTGCCGAAGATCACCGCGCTGCTCAACAAGCTGGCGACCAGCCAGGTGCGCGAGGTCAAGCAGTTCGCCATCGAGCGCTCGCGGGCGGTCCAACAGATGCTCCAGCAGCAGCAACAGCAGCTCGCCGCCGCCACGCAGAAGGCCTAAAGCGGCCACGACTCCCGCTCGGCTCACGCTCACCGGCCATCGGGTCACCGCGCCTTCGATCGAACGAGCAGCACGAGGAACATCGGTCCGCCGAGGAGCGCGGTGACCGCGCCCACGGGGACCTCGGTGTGAACGACCGGCACCAGCAGCCGCACGGCGAGATCGCAGGTGACGAGCGTCGCGGCGCCCGCCAGGATCGAGGCGGGTAAGAGGGCGCGGAGGTCGGGCCCGAGGATGCGGCGCATCGCCTGAGGGACGACCAGCCCGACGAACCCGACGGGGCCGGTCACGCTGACGACGGCGCCGACGACCACGGCGCACGCGAACAGCGCGCGACGCTCGAGGGAGCGAACGTCGATGCCGAGGCTCGCCGCGGGTTCGTCGCCCAGGGCGAGCACGTTGATGCGCGCCGCGTCGGCCACGAGGATCGCCATTCCTGCCGCAGCGCAGGCGCTCGTGAGGGCTAGCTGGGGCCACGTCGGCGCGTCGAGGTAACCCATGAGCCACCAGACGAGCGATTGCAGCTTGCCGGGCTCGGCGAGCGCTTCGACGAACAAGATGCACGCGTAGGCGATCGCGTTGAGAACGACACCGGCGAGCAAGATGGCCGAGCCGCCCGTGCGGCCCGCCCGACCCATCGAGGCGATGAGCGCCGTCGCCGCGGCGCCGCCCGCGAACGACGCCACCGGGACGCTCGCGGAGGCCAGGATCGAGCCGCCACCCGCGCCGGCGGCGATGGCGATCGTCGCCCCCAGGGCCGCGCCGCCCGAGACGCCGAGGATGTGCGGATCGGCGAGCGGATTGCGGAGGACGCTCTGCAACGCTGCCCCGGCCGCCGCGAGCCCCGCGCCGGCCACGGCGCCGAGCAGCACGCGAGGCAGACGATAGCCGACGACGATCTGGTATCCGCGGGTGCCGGGCGAGAGGAGGTCGGTGAGGCCGGCGGACCCGCTGCCGAACGCGACCGCGAGGGCCATCGCGACCACGAGTGCGACGGCGCAGGCCGCGAGCGCGGCGGGGCGACGCACGGTTCGCGGCGCCTTCAGACCCGGTTCCGGTCGTAGAGGATGCGCAGGCCGATGAGCGTGAGCTCGTCGTCGACCTCCGTGATCGTCCGCGAGAGGGGCGCGATGAGCGTGGCGAGCCCGCCGGTGGCGATGACCGCGCACGGGTAGCCGAGCTCCGCGAGGATCCGCTCGACCAGCCCATCGACGAGGCCCACGTAGCCGTAGACGATGCCCGACTGCATCGCGTGCACCGTGTTGCGGCCGACGACCTTCGCGGGCTTGGTGATCTCGACTCGCGGGAGCTTGGCCGCGCGCGAGAAGAGCGCGTCGGCGCTGATCTGCAAACCCGGCGCGAGGACGCCGCCCAGGTACTCGCCTTTGGGCGTGACCACGTCGAAGTTGGTCGACGTGCCGAAGTCTACGACGACCACGCCGCCCTTCGCCTTGTCGAACCCCGCCACCGCATCGGCGATGCGATCGGCGCCGACTTCGCGCGGGTTCTCGATGAGGATCGCCATGCCAGAACGAATGCCCGGCCCGACGACGAGCGCCTCGCGACCGAAGGCGTTGCGAACGAGCCGCATCATCGCGTCGGTGAGCGAGGGGACGACGCACGCCACGATGGCCGCGTCGACGCTCTTGGGATCGACGTCGTTCATGTCGAGAAGCGAGCGCAGGGTCACCGCGTACTCATCGGCGGTTCGGCCGCGGGCGCTCTCGACCCGGAACTTGTGCACGAGGCGCTCGCCTTCGAAGAGACCATAGACGATGTTCGTGTTGCCGACGTCGATCGTGAGGAGCATGGCTGCGGGAGCGTACGCCGGATCGCGCGCCTTCTCACTCTTCGACGTGCACGGTGCCGATCACGTCGCCCTCGGCGACCGCGCTCCAGTCACCCTCGGCGTGGCCGACCCAGGCGTATTCGCCGTCGAGGTGCGGGGCGCGCCCCAGGGTCACGAAGATCTGGCTCGAACCCGTGTCGCGCCCGGCCAGGGCGACGCCGACGTCGAGCGGCGCAAAGGCGACCGGCGAGGTCTCGCAGCGAAGCAGGCTGCCGGCGCCGCCGTACCCGTCGCCGCCGGGATCGCCCAGCTGCGCGACGAATCCGGGCACCACGCGGTGAACGACGACGCCGTCGTAGAAGCCGGACCGGGCGAGCGCCACCAGCCGCGTGACCGCGATCGGTGCGAACGCCGCGTCGAACCGGACGGCGAGCTTCGCCGCGTCGGTATCGAAGGTCACGCGCACCCGATGGTCGAGGGCATGCCCGATCTCGCTCGCAGGGTCTCCTCCGGCCGGCGGAGGACAGGTCGTGCCGCTCGGGCCGCCGCCCTGGTTCATGCCCGAGAGCGCCTTCGCCGCGTGCGAGCGCACGGTCACGTTCGGGTCGGCGCAGGCGGTCGCGGCGTAGGCGCGGGCCTCGTCGAGCCCTGCGGCGACAGCGGCGTCGAGGAGGGCCACGCGCGTCTCGACGAGATCGGCGCTCCAGTGATGCGCGAGCGCGAGGCGAAGGGCCGCAGCCACCGCGTGGTCGAGCTCCTTCGCCGGCGCGCGCGACGGCGGAGGGCCAGCGGGGTCGAGGGCGGCGCGGCGCTCGCTGTCGGCGAGCACGAAGACGCGGTCGGGGTGCGCCTGGACCAGCGTAGCGGCGGCGGCGACCACGCCGGGAGCCTCGGCGGAAAGCGCTTCGGCGATCGCAGACCGCGCGGCGTCGCCGAGCTCGGCGTGTCGAGCTGCCGTCCCGAGCGCCGCCTCGCGGACCCGGAGGTGCGGGCTGCGCGCGAGGCCGATCCACGCGGCGCGGCGCGCACGCACCATCGGAGCGCGATCGAGCGACGCGAGGCGCGCCCGTTCGCCGGCTTCGCCGTCCGCCAGGTCGCAGCCCCTCAGGACGTCGGAGTCCCAGGTCCCGCGCGCCAGCTTCTCGGCGGCAGCGCAGCGGAGCGCCGAAGCGCGCCGCACGACCGCGGGCGTCGCGTCCCGATCGGGCGAGAGCTTCGCGAGGGACCACAAGGCCGGCTCGATGCGCGCGGTCGCGTCGTCTCCCGCAGCGCCCAGGGCCGCCCTCAGCACGTTGAAACGAGCTCCGGCGAGCGCAGGCGTCCCTGCCCCCGCAGCCCAGCCAGCTCCAGCCATCGCGGCGATCGCGTCGCCGAGGGCGGCCTGTCCCGGCTTGTGGAGCCGCCCGAGGGCGTGCGCGGCTTCGATCTGCTCGGCCGCGGTGAACTCGCCGGACCCGAGGACGCGCGACAGATCCTCCGAGGCGCGCAGATCGCGAGTGCGTCCGAGCGCCCGGACCGCGAAGATGCGTTCCGGGCCGGGGCGATCCAGGGCCGCGCGTGCGGTCGAGGCCAGGCGCGCGGCGATCGCGTCCGGTGCGGCGTCCTCGCCGCGGCCGAACGCATAGAGAGCCGCGGCCACGGGCGGCGTCCCGCGCGCCGCTTCGAGGAGCGCGCTCGTGGACTCGAGCGAGAGCGACGCTCCGCGGGCGGCGAGGTCTCCGAGCGCATACGCCGCGGCCTCGCCGGCTTGCCCGCCGGGACGCAGCCACGCGCGCAATGTGGGCTCGGCCTGAACGCCGCCGCAGCGACCAATCGCTCGGACCAGCGTGGCCACAGGGTCGATTCCCCCGGCACGCGGCGCCGAGGACCCTCCGCGCGACGAGAGCGACGAGAGCCGCGCGGCGATCGCGCGAACGTGAGCCTCTTCGCGCGCCCTGCAGGACTCGCCGAGCCCGTAGGCCGCCCAGGCGGCCGTCTCGTCGTCGTCGTCTTCGAGTGCTCGCAGCAGCGGGCCGTCGTCGGCGTCGAGGATCCGCGAGAGGGCGCGCGCCGCGGCCCTCCTCACGGAGGGGTCGTGGTTTGCCTGCGCGTCCGGGGGAAGCTCGCTCACCTGCCGGAGGTCTTCGGCCCGCGCGACCGCTTCGACGAGCCCGTACGCGCTCGAAAGCGCGGCCGTTCCCGCCTCGGCCGGGGCCCTCGTCGCGCTCGACGGGGCACTGCGCGAACACGCGGGGGTCGCGAGGGAACCGAACAGCGCGAGCGTGGTGGGCACCGCGAGCCGATGCCAGATCGCAAGCTTGCTGACGATCGACCTGACGCGCGAGCGCGGGATCGTAAGCTTGCTGACGATCGACGACGCGCGACCCAGCGAGCGTGCAGGAAGAGAAGCCCCGGACACCGCGCCTACACCCGCGTGAGCAGGCGCTCCGTTCCCCAACGCCACAGGCGCGAAGGCCAGGGTACGCTCCTTTCACCGCGTGCGGCCACGGCCTCGACGGCGAGGCCCGCCCGCGAGAAGAGCGCGACGGCGCGCGCCATGTGCCACGCGCAGGTGACGATCGCGGCGCGCTCGATCCCCCGCCGGCCGAGGGTCTCCGCCGAGAAGCGGGCGTTGTCACGCGTTGAGAGCGAGCAGCGCTCGCGGACGATCGCTCGCTCGGGAACGCCGCGGCGGGCGAGCTCGCGGGCCATGGCGTCGGCCTCGACGACCTCGCCCCATCGCCGGCCACCGCTCACGACGACCACGGTCTGCGAGTCGCCGCGCTCGAGGTAAGTCTCTGCCCCCTTCTCGACGCGCCTGCGGAGCGCGCCGGCCACGAGTCGCTCGGAGTCGTCGAGGCACACTCGGCATCCGAGGACGATGATTGCCGAGAGGCGCGGACCGTGAAGACCGCGAGGGTCGTGGAGCCCCCGAAGACCGCGTCCGCCGGGTGGACGCGGACCCGAACGAGCGCCTTCGAGGGAACCAGCGAGACGAGCGCCTGGCACGAGGACAGGAATACCCTTCTTCGCGCCGACGAGGTACGCTCGCTGCGGGATTCGAGCCGCAGCGAAGCGAGAGCGACAGGAAGAGGATGCACATCACCTTCTGGGGAGTCCGCGGCAGCATCCCCACGCCCGGACCGGATACGGTTCAGGTGGGCGGCAATACGAGCTGTGTCGAGGTCCGCGCGGGCAAGGCGATCCTCATCTTCGATGGCGGCACCGGCCTACGGATGCTCGGCAAGAAGCTCCTGCCCGAGATGCCGATCGTAGCGCACATGTTTTTTAGCCACGTCCACTGGGACCACATCCAGGGCTTTCCGTTCTTCGAGCCGGCGTTCGTACCCGGCAATCTTTTTCACCTCTACGGCGGAAACAACGTCTCGCGCACGCTGGGCGAAACGCTCGCCGGTCAGATGGACCATCCGAACTTCCCCGTCTCGCTGACCGTAATGGCCGCGAAGATGACGTTCCGCGATCTGACCGAGGGCGAGGTCGTCGAGGTCGACGACGGCGAAGGCGGGCGCGTGCTCGTCACGAACGCGCGAGGCAACCATCCGCAGGGCGTCTACGCGTTTCGCGTCGAGCACGCGGGGAAGGTCTTCGTCTACGCCACCGATACCGAGCACTACGAGGGGCGCACGGACGAGAAGCTCCTCGCCCTCGCGCGCGGGGCCGACGTCTTGGTCTACGACTCGCAGTACACGCCCGAGGAGTACGAGGCGAAGAAGGGCTGGGGCCACAGCACGTTCGAAGAGGGGGCCCGCATCGCCAAGGCAGCCGGCGCTCGCGAGCTCGTCTTGTTCCACCACGATCCGATGCAAGACGACGACGCGGTGAGGGACAAGGAAAGGAGAGCGCGCAAACTCTTTCCCAACTCGCGCGCGGCCCACGAGGGGCTCGAGATCGAGATCTGAGTCGCGCCGCTCGCCCGATCGCGCTCGACTGCAGATTGTGCCGATCGCGAAAAAGGTGCGTCAGGAACTTTTGACCCGGTGCGGCGTTGCGCGGTCTCGTGGCCGCTTCGCGCAGTTTCCCGCACGTTCTTGCATGGCATCTCAGATGCACTCCCTGCGACCGAAACGGAGCGAAGGGAGTCCCCATGCTACCGGTCGAGAGCGTTTCGTTGCGGGCGTATCGAGGCAGCGTGAAATCGGTTGCGCCGCTCGATCGCGAGACCGAGCGCGATCTCGCGGCCCGGTGGAGCGCGGGTGATCGTCGCGCGGGCGCCAAGCTCGTCACGGGGTGTCTGCCGTTCGTGATGTCGATCGCGCTGGAGTACAGGCGCTGGGGCATCCCGCTCGAGGACATCGTGCAGCAAGGCAACCTCGGACTGCTGAGAGCCGCCGCGAAGTTCGACCCGGCGCGCGAGTGCCGGCTCGCGACGTACGCCGCGTACTGGATCCGCGCGGAGATTCGCGACTACGTGGTCCGTGCCTACCGCGTCGTCCGGCTGGGGACCACGAAGGCCGAGCGGCGTGCGCTCCGCGCTTACCGCCGGACGCGCGAGTCGGACCCGACGATCCTCGCCGCGGTGAGCGGAATGACGCGGGAGAAGGCCGAGATGCTCTTGCCGCTCCTCGCGAGCCGCGAGTCGAGCCTCGACGCGCGGACCGACGAGCACGGGGCCATGATCGACCGGCTGGTGGGGGCGACGCCCAGCCCGGAAGACGACGCGAGCACCAGCGAGCGCCGCGGCCGAGCCCGCGACGCCGTGGGCGAGGCGCTGCGCGATCTCACCGACCGCGAGCAGCTCATCGTTCGCGAGCGGCTCATGTCCGACGACCCTCAGACCTTGCAGCAGCTCGGGACGCGCCTGGGGGTCAGCAAAGAGCGCGTTCGTCAGATCGAAGAGCGGGCGCGCGGCAAGCTGCGAGCGCTCTTGCAGGATATGGCCGACGAAGCGGCGTGATCGAGTCCGAGGGAGCCCGCCGCTCCCCCGCCGCGTTGCGCCACTCGGGGCCTCGCGGAGCCGACATGCCCCGGACTCTCTGCTAGGAAGGCGGCATGACTGACGTTGCACTCGTGACCGGCGCCGCCGGCGCCCTCGGCGCCGAGGTCGCTCGGGCCCTGTCGAGGCGCGGAGACCGCGTCGTTCTGGTAGACGGACCACGATCCAGACCGCGGCTCGACGAGCTCGCGGCCACGCTGAACGGCGCGTGCGTCGTCGCGGGCGACCTCACCGACGACGCCACCTGGAACGACGCGCTGCCGCGCATCGAGCGAGAGCTCGGCGCGCCGCCGTCGCTGGCCGCACTCATCGCGGGCACGTGGCGCGGAGGCACGCCGCTCTACCGCGAGAAGGACCGCGACGACTGGCGCGTCGTGATGAGCGCCAACCTCGAGACCGCGCACGTGAGCCTCGCCCGGCTCCTGCCGGCCATGGTGGCGGGCAAGCGCGGGAGCGTCGTCCTCGTCGGATCGCGCGCCGCCGAGCAGCCCTGGACCAGCGCGGGCGCCGCGGCCTACGGGGCCGCCAAGGCGGCCGTCGTGGCCCTGGCGCAGGCCGTGGCGGCCGAGGTGCTCCACGCCGGGGTCCGCGTCAACGCCATCCTGCCGAGCACGATGGACACGCCCGCGAACCGCGCGGCGATGCCAACGGTCGACGCCTCGACGTGGGTGTCGCTCGAGTCGGCCGCGGGGGTCGTCGCGTTCCTCTTGAGCGATGCCGCCCGCGACATCAGCGGCGCGGCGCTGCCGGTCTACGGGCGCGCCTAGCGCTCGTCCCGCGCTTGCCTGGCGCTCGACCGCGGGCCCGGCACACTCGACCACGGCGCCGGTCGAGGCGTGTCGCTGCACGCAACCTGTGGTACGGCCCCGGCGTGATCCCTCGCTACACCCCCGCCGACTTCGCCGAGCTCTGGTCCCCTGCGCGCCGCTTCGCGGTCTGGCTCGAGGTCGAGCTGGCCGCGTGCGACGCCATGGAAGAGGCCGACCTCGTCCCGCGCGGCACGGCGGCCTCGATCCGCGCCAAGAAGATCGCCCTCGACCCCGCGCGCATCGACGAGATCGAACGGACGACGAAGCACGACGTCATCGCCTTTCTGACGCACGTCGAAGAGCTCGCGGGCATCGAGGCGCGCTGGCTCCATCGTGGGATGACCTCGAGCGACGTGCTCGACACGTCCCTCGCGATTCTCATGCGCGACGCGGCCGACAAGCTGATCGTGCGGTGCGAGAAGGTCCTCGCCGCGTTGAGCACCCGCGCGCGAGAGCACGCGAAGACGCCGATGATCGGGCGCAGCCACGGAATCTTCGCCGAACCCGTCACCTTCGGTCTCGCGCTCGCCGGGCATCACGCCGAGATCACGCGCGGGCGCGGGCGACTCGAGGCCGCGAGACGCGAGATCGCGGTCGGAAAGATCGCAGGCGCCGTCGGAACGTACGCGCACCTCTCGCCCGCCATCGAGAAGCGAGCGCTCACGGCGCTCGGACTCGGGGCGGAGACGGTGGCGACGCAGGTGGTCGCGCGCGACCGCCACGCGGCGTACTTCGCGGCGCTGGCGCTGGTCGCCGCGGCGATCGAGCGGCTCGCGACGAACGTGCGCCACTGGCAGCGAAGCGAGGTGGGCGAGGCCGAAGAGGCGTTCACGCTCGGGCAGAAGGGCTCGAGCGCCATGCCTCACAAGCGAAACCCCATCTTGAGCGAGAACCTCTGCGGCCTGGCCCGCATCGTTCGCGCCGCCGTCGCGCCCGCGCTCGAAGACGTGGCCCTCTGGCACGAGCGCGACATCTCGCACTCGTCCGTCGAACGGATGATCGGACCCGACGCGACGGCGACGCTCGCCTTCATGCTGGACCGCACCGCCTCGCTCATCTCGGGGCTCGTCGTGTACCCCGAGAACGCGAAGAAGAACCTCGATCGCGCCGCGGAGCTCTACTTCAGCGAGGCGATCCTCCTGGCTCTCGTGGAGGCGGGCATGCCGCGGCAAGAGGCGTACGTGCTCGTGCAGCGGAACGCGATGCGCGCTTGGTACGGAGAGGCGCGCTTCCGCGATCTGCTCGCCGCCGACGCCGACGTGACGGCGAAGCTCACCACGGCGCGGATCGCGAAGCTATTCGATCTCGATCACGCGCTGGCCCACGTCCCGGCTATCCTCGACCGGGCGCTCGGCGGCGAATCCTGAGAAGCGCCGCGCGGCCGCGCGCACGATGAGCCCGGCGACGATGGGCACGTGCCGGAGCTTGAGGCGGCTGACCTCGTCGGCATAGACCGCACGAACGGGGACCTCGGCGATCCGCAGGCCCCGGACGGCGAGCTGGGAGAGGATGTCGTTGGGGTACCCGTAGCGAGGCCAGAGGGCGTCGAGATCGAGCCGTGCGCACGCGTCGCGCGCGATGGCGGTGTACCCGCACTGGCTGTCGCCAATGGGCCGCCCGATGGCGCGCGCGGTGGCCCACGAGAAGACCAGGCCGCCGAGGCGCCGTCCGAGGGGCATGGTTCGCGCGGCGCCCGGCCCGCCAAAGCGATCGCCTTTGACGTAGTCGGCGTGGCCGGTCGCAACGGGGTCCACGAGTCGCGGCAAGTCGACGGGATCCATCTGCCCGTCGCCGGCCATGACGACGAACGCGTCGCGCGGCGAACCCCCTTCGGCGAGCGCCCTGAAGTACCCCGTGGCGATCGCCGCGCCCACGCCGCGGTTGCGCGCGTGCTGTGCGATCTCGACGCGCGCGTCCCCCACGTCGCGTGCGGCGTCGGCCGTCCCGTCGGTGCTGGCGTCGTCGACGACGACGATCGCGTCTACCCAGGTCGGCATCCCTCGCACGACGCGCGCGATCCGCGGGGCCTCGTCCCACGCCGGAACCACCACGAGCACGCGGACGCCGGACCTCATGCTCCCGATCTAGTCCAGTCTCGCGTGCTATGGCAGGCGCGTGCGCCGCTGGCCGATCCTCGTCGCCGTCGCCCTCGTCGGGTGCCTCGTGGCCGCGGGCGAGCACCTGATCAATCGGCGCCCGTTCCCGGCCGATACGACCCCCGAAGGCGCGTACCTGCGCCTCGTGCTGGCCGTGAGCGAGCACCGCGTACGAGACGCGTTCCCCTATCTCGAGACCGAAGCGCAGTGGGCGTCGTACACGATTCGCGACCAGCGCAAGGAGGCGTGCGAGCGAGTCCGCGCGAGTTATCCCTCGGATGAGCGGCAAAGGCTGCTCGCCGGGTGGATCGAGGAAGCGGGCGCCCACGACGGGGCCGACGTATTCGCCCTCCTCGCCCAGCAGCGGGGGTGGATCGCTCGCCTCGAGCGCGATCTCTCGGGCGCCGCGGGCGCCGAGATCCAGGGGGAGCGAGCGACGGTGATCACGGGGCGCGGGACCCGCTACGCATTTCGCCGGCGTGAGAACGGGATCTGGGGCCTGACGACGTTCACCGCAGAACTCGCCGCGGAAGCCGAGCGGGCCGCCCGCGACCTCGAGGTCGTCGAGCGAGCCGCAAAGGACTACGACGGCGCGCGAAGGCCGGACGCCGGCCTCTAGGAGCGCTCTTCGCGGCTATTCGGCGGCCTGGGCGGCCTTCGAGCGGAGGTCGATCCACGAGCGACCGGCGGGCGCTCCGTCTTCGCGCGGGAGCGCGAGCTGGAGCCAGCCCTTCTCGAGCACCTGGCCGAAGGGGCTGCGCGCGCCGTCCCACCCGGCGCGCTGATCCACGACGTTGGTGAAGCCCGCGGCGACCAGCGCCTGGGCGGCCTTCAGGCTCCGCACGCCGCCCTTGCAGCCGAGGATGATTTTAGCGTCGTCGGCGAAGGCCGCCTTCATCGCGCGGATGAAGTCGGGGTTGTTGCCGTTCCGGAGCTGCCACGGCACGTTCTGCGAGCCGGCCGGGTGACCGGCCTCGAACTCTTCGACGGTCCGCACGTCGACGTACGTCCACCCGTCCGAAAGCCTGGCGCTCGCGTCTGCAGAGGAGATTCGCTCGATGTCGCTCATGGCGGTACGTCTACTATAACGGACAACGCGCGCTCGTCGAGGGGGAAAGGAGCGAATTCTTGCCTGCGCTCGGGTTGACGAGGTCGCCTCAGCGGCACACCGGATGCGCGGCGAGCGCCTCCTCCGCCGCAGCCCGAGCGTAAGGCGGCGCCGAAGCAGCCAGAAGAGGCGACAGACGAGCGCGCAGGTCGCGGGGCTGGAGCGCCGCCAGCCCGAGGAGGGCCCCGTAGCCGATCTGCCGCGCGTCTTCTTCGGCGGTGGGGCTCGCGAGAGCGCGCGCATACGCCGTCAACCGCTCGATCGTGTCGCGATCGTCGTCGCACACGCCCCCGAGCGCGCGCGCCGCGGCTGCGCGCACGGTCGGCTCTTCGCCGGGGTCGTCGAGGCGATCGTTGATGGGGCCGCGCCACGACGAGGCCCGTCGCTTCGCGAGCGCGGCGAGGGCCCCTTCGCGGACGCGCACGGACCCGTCGCGAAGGGCCGCCCCCAGCGCGGCGTCGGTCTCCCTCGACGGCGGCGCGTTCACCAGCAGCGCGATGCCCTGGGCCTTCACGAACCACCACTCGTCTTGCCGGAGACGCCCGTCCTTCGCGAGGGCATCGACGGCGGCGCGAACGGCGTCGGCGGACGCCGTGCTCGAGAGCGCGCCGAGGGCAGCTTCGCGCACGCGCGGCTCCGGATCGCGGGCAGCCGCCACCAGCGGAGCGAGCGCCTCGGGCAGCCCTCGCCCGAGGCCCGCCGCACGAGCGCGAACCGGCCAGTCGGGGTCGCGTGCGATGGCGTCGGCGATGCGCGCGGCCGCGGCTCGGTCGCCAGCGCGCGCCAGCTCGCCGAGCGGCCCGAGCACGAGGTAGCGCAGTCGCATGGGTGGCGCACCGGTCAAGAGCTCGGTGACCGTCGCCTCGCTCTCGGCGGGCGCTTCGGCCACGCGATCGCCGGCGGAGCGCAGGAGCTCGAGACGCCCGGCCGCGCTGAGCTTCGGGTCGCCGAGGAGCGCCGCGAGGGGGCCAGGCGGCGCCGTGACCAGCGCGTGGGCGAACGAGTCGCGAAGGATCGCGCGTGTATCATGGTCGTCTTCTCCCGTGGACGCGAGAGCGTCCGCGAGGGGCGCGAGGGCCAGCGTGGGCGCGATCGACGCCAGCACCGGCGCCAGGCACGCGCGAGACCCGGCGTCGTCTCGAAGCCGCTGCGCCAGCGCCGGGGCGCCGCCCCTGCAGCGTTCGAGCTTCTCGCGCGCCTTGCGAGGCGCCTGCCCCTCGGGCTCGCAGAGCCCACGGGCGAGGAGAGGCGCGGATTCTTCGCACTTCTCGTGGCTCGTTGCGACGTCGATGGCCAGGGCCCGTCCGCGAGGGTCGAGGCCGTCGTACGCGTTCGTCACGGCAGCGAGCGCCCCCTCCCCCGCGCGCTCGAGGAGCTGCGCGGCAGCGACCCCGCGCTCGCTCGAGAGTCGCTTGGCCACGTCGTCGAGGGTGGCGCCGGGCGCGTCGAACTCGCTGTAGGCCCGGAGCTCGGCGACGCCGACGTCCGGGTGCGCGAGACCTCTCGTGAACGCGCCGTCGAGCACGAGCGCCATACACGAAGTCTCGAGCGGCTTCGGGAAGACGACCTCGTACGTCGAGCCGGCCTTCAGCCACCCGTCGGTGGGCAGCGTCACCTCGACCACGCCCGTCGTCGTCACCAGATAGAACGTCTTGGGTCCGGCGCGGTTCGCCGTCTTCGCATCGGCCGCGCCGCTGGCGGCGTCGGGCGGAGACACGATCACGTCGACGCGGGTGATGGGCACGCCCCTCGGGGCCGACATCACGACGAACTCGCCCTGCCCGACGCCGGGTCGCGCCTCGCGCCAGATCGTGGCCGGGTCGCCGTCGGTGAGCTCGGCGCCTCGAGACCCGACGACGCTCGAACCTCGCGCGACGAGCAGGCGCGCGAGCGGCGCGTCGGTCGCCGCGGTCTTGGCCGTCACGACGGTCGCGGTGACCGCCTCGGCGCTCGCCTGCTGCTCGGCGCTCAGCCGCTGCGCGGTCGCCGGCCGGAGCTCGAGCGAGCCCGGATAGAGCGCGAGTGGATCGAGCAAGGTCGCGGACTGGCCGCAGATTCCCAGGTCTTCGCGCGTGTCACCGACCAGGATGAAGCTCGTGGCGCCGTTGGGGACGACGCGGATCGCCTTGCCGGTTCGCTCGCCGGGGTCGCCGGCGGTCGGCCCCGTCATGCCCGCGAAGATCGGGTCTCTGCGGCCTGGCGCGAAGATGCCCTCCCAGGCGGGGCCGTTCTCGCCATCGGCATCGCGCGTCGGCACGCGAACGTGAACGACCTGCTTGCCCTCGCCGATGGCGACGACCTCGACCACGACTTGGCTCTCGGGCGGAAGCGCGCCGCGCTGGATCGGAACCGGCGATTCGACGCCGTTCGCGTTCACCACGCCCCGCGCGAGGTCGACCTTGAGGTCGAGCGCTGGCAGGCCGCCGCCGGCAGGCACCGAGGCGGAGACCTGCGCGGGCGCCGGAGCAGGGGCGGTCGCGGCCGACGCGGTCGCGGCCGCCGGCCCCGCAGGCGATCCCGGCGGCGGCGACGCGAGGAGAGGCGCCTCGAGAAGAGAAGGGGCTGCGAAGAGGAGCGCGACGGCGAACGCGACCGACCTGGCGTGGGGCATACGCCTAGACCTATACGCCCGGTGCTCCTTTCTTGCCCGCATCCGCTCGGTCGTGCCATTCGATGGGGCCGATGCGTGCCTCGATGCGTGGCCGGCCCGTTCTCGCGAGCCTCGTGGGCCTGGCGGCCGCCTCGCTGCTGACCGCCGGATTGTGGTCTGCGAGCCGCGGCTGGCACCGCCACGCCGACGGGCCGGCGGCCGCGGCGAGCGGTGCCCCCGCGATCTTGCAGGTCGACCCGGTCGGTCATGGCGACGCGCACGACGAAGCTCAGGCGACGCGCGCCCCGCTCGCGCCGCTCGCCGGGCTCGATCTGTCGCGCATCACGGCGGACGCCACCGGTTCGCTCGCCCCCGCGAGCGCGGGCTCTGCCCGACTGACGCTCGACACCGACCTGCAGCGAACCGCGCTCGGGCTGATGAGCGCGCACCACTTGCCCGAGGGCGCTTTGGTCGTGATGGACGTCGCCACCGGTCACTTGCTCGTGTACGCGAGCCACGTCGACGGCGGACCTTCGCGCGATCTCTGCGCCGAGGCGACGGCCCCGAGCGCGAGCGTCTTCAAGATCGTGACCGCCGCGGCGCTCATCGAGGATGCGCACCTCGCTCCCGACACGCCGCAGTGTTACTCGGGCGGCGAGTCGCGTATCAATTCGATCGACCTGATCGACGATCCGCGGCGCGACCGCTGGTGCACGACGCTCGCGGGCGCGATGGGTCGCAGCATCAACACGGTCTTCGCGCGGCTCGCGAGCGAGCACCTCGAGCCCCTGCAGCTCGAAGCCATGGCCCGCCGGCTAGGCTACGGTCAGGGGGTCCCGTTCGACGTGCCCGTGCAGGCGAGCGCGCTGCACGTTCCGACCGAACCGCTCGAGTTCGCGCGAACGGCGGCGGGGTTCTGGAACACCACGCTCTCGCCCATGCAGGCCGCGGAGCTGAGCGCCATCGTTGCCCGCGGCGGCGACGCCGTGCGCCCGAGCATCGTCGAGAAGGTCGTGTCGACCGCGGGAGCCGTCGTCTGGACCGCGCCCGACGAGCCCGCGACCCACCGCGCGCTGGCGCGCGAGACGGCCGATCAGCTGGCGGCGATGATGGCGCACACCGTCAGCGAAGGCACGAGCTGGCACGCGTTTCACGATCTCCGCGGCGCGACGTTCCTGCCCAAGATCGAGGTCGCGGGCAAGACGGGCACGCTGACCGACGCCGAGACGCATCGCTACTACACGTGGTTCACCGGGTTCGCGCCGATGCACCCGGGGCCGTCGGAGCGGCAAGTGGCGGTCGCGGCGCTGGTCGTCAACGGCCCGACCTGGCAGGTCAAAGCGAACGTCGTCGCTCGCGAGATGCTCCGCGCCTACTTTGCGGCCCAGGGGGCCGAGGGCGTCACCAAGCCGAGCCTTGCGTCCATCGCTCGTCGCCGGCCGCACTGACGGTCGAGCGCCGCCGGCGCCGGTTCGCTCAGTCCGCGGTGACGTCGCGCATCAACACGAAGACGAGGCCCTCGCCGTCGGGAACGCAGACGACGGCGTCGCCCTTGGCGCGGTCGAGAACGAACGCCGCGATCGCCCAGGCAGTGAGCTCGTCGGTCGGGAAGACCGGCGTCGACAGCTCCCAGAGATCGCGCTCCTCGATGGCGTCGACGAGGGCGGCCGACGGGCGGCGCACGGCCTCGGGGGCGTGGGGGTTCGAGCTGCCCCAGCCCCATGTCCGCGCTCGAGGGGCGTACGTGCCGAGCAGCGTGGCCCGCGCGCGCATCGGAGCGCGGCCGGAGACCAGCCACGCTGCCTTCTCGGCTCCGAGATCGATGCCCATTCGATCGCTGGCGGGGCGGCCGAAGCGCTCGTGGAACGCGTCGTTCTTCGCGCGGAGCGTCGCCACGAGCTCGTCGCGCTCCCGATCGAGCGCGACGCTGGGCGCCCGCACGAGCGACGGCAGCCAGCCGAAGCGCTCGTCGGGCATGCGAACGAACGTGCCGCCGCGCACGTCGTCGAGGTCGAGCTCGTCGAGCGCGCAGAGCGCCTCGACGGCCTTCGCGAGGACCGGGAGGACGCCGCGCACGCGCTCGCCGCCGAAGGTCTCGTCGACCCGGGCTTCGTCGCCGAAGAGCTCGTCGACGTCGATGCCGGAGACGACGGGGGCTCCGTCGGGTCCGCGAACGACCTCGACGAGCACGCGCCCCCACTCGCCGGCAGCCAGCTCTTCGCGCAGGATCGCGCCGACGTCGTCGAGGATCTCCCGGCGCATCGCGCGCACTTCGGCTTCGTCCATCGCCGACTAGACGAAGAAGTCGGGGATGAGTTCGGCGCCAGGGACCTGCTGGTATTTCGCGAGGTCGGTGACGCCGGTGGCACGAAGGACGTCGTCGTCGATGAAGAAGTTGCCGGTGCACTCGCGGCTCGGCTTCGTGAGGATGACGTACGCCGCGTCGGACATGATCTCGGGCGTGCGGCTGCCGCGGATCGTCGCGTCGCCCCCGAGGAGATTCTGCACCGCGGCGGTTGCGATGACCGTGCGGGGCCAGAGCGCGTTGAACGCGATGCCCGCCGAGCGGTACTCGCCCGCCATTCCGAGCACGCACATGCTCATGCCGAACTTCGCCATCGTGTAGGCCACGTGCGGCGCGAACCACTTCTCCTGCATGTCGAGGGGCGGCGAGAGATTCAAGACGTGGGGGTTCGCGGCCTCGAGCAGATACGGGACGCACGCCTGCGAGCACGCAAACGTTCCGCGCGTGTTGATCTGGTGCATCAGATCGTAGCGCTTCATCGGCGTGTCGGTGGTGCCCGTGAGCTGGATGGCGCTCGCGTTGTTGACGAGGATGTCGATGCCGCCGAACTTCTTGACCGCGGCCTCGACCGCCGCCTTGATCTGGTCTTCGGACCGGACGTCGACCACGCACGCGAGCGCCCGGCCCCCGGCCTTCTCGATCTCTTCGGCGGCGGTGTGAATCGTCCCCGCGAGCTTGGGGTGGGGTTGATCGGTCTTGGCCGCGATGACGACGTTCGCGCCGTCGCGTGCCGCGCGGAGCCCGATGGCCTTACCGATGCCACGACTCGCGCCGGTGATGAAGAGAGTCTTGCCTTTGAGGGTGGACATGGGGGCTGGCAGTCTAGACCGGCCGCGGCAGGCGCACCCTCCCGCTTTGCCTCGTTTGCCCCCGTTTGCGATCAGGCGACTCTCAAGCTGCCGCGCGTCGCCGTTCGTGGAGGAGGATGTCGCGGAGGGCGTCGGCGAAGGCGCGCTCGAAGTCGCCTTCCAGAGCCGGCGTCGGCGGGGGCACCGCGCCCCGCGATTGAAGCTCCCGGCGTTGCCCTCGTTCGCCTCGCGCGCCTCGCGCCCCTCGCGCTGCTCCGTCGCCGCCGGTCCTGACCTCTCCCCGGTCGTTTCCCATGCGCGACATGATGACCGCTCCGCGGACTAGAGACCATGCTAACTGCATGGGGCCGCTCGATATTGTGCGCGAAAGTCAGACCCGCACCGGCATAGCCCGCGAAATGGGGGGTTTCCGTGGATTCCTCTCGCGCCTGTCAGTCTTTCATCGATCCCGCGAGCTCGGCGAGGGCGCTTTCGGCGTTGGCGATGCCGTCGCCGCCGTTCGCGAAGCGCCGGGTCAATCGCATATCGGGGGTCAGCTTCCAGGCGCCGCGTGACGTGCGCATCAGCACCGTGATCTTCGCCGGGTCGAGCGGGGTGTCGTCGCGAAGATGCAGGGTCACGACCCGCGCGTTCGCTTCGCAGCCGAGGGCGCGCAGCCGGCGCAGCTCGGTCTTGAGCGCCATCAGCTTCACCAGCCGGCGCGCCTCGTCGGGCGGAGCCCCGAAGCGGTCTTCCATCTCGGCGGCGATCTCCGTCACGTGCCCTTCGTCGGTCGCGCTCGCGAGGCGCTTGTAGAGCGACAGGCGTACGCCGACGTCGGTCACGTAGTCCTCGGGCAGGAGCGCTTCGACGTCGAAGCTCAACTCGGTATCGACGTCGTGCGCGACCTCGTCGCCGCGCATCTCGTGGACCGCCTCGTCGAGCATGCGGCAGAACATCTCGAAGCCGACGCTCGCGACGTTGCCCGACTGCTCGCCGCCGAGCAGGTCACCGGCGCCGCGGAGCTCGAGGTCGAGCGACGCGATCTGGAACCCGCTGCCAAGCTCGGTATGTCGCTCGAGCGCCTCGATGCGCGCGCGCGCCTCGTCGGTCATCGCGTTCGCCGGGGGCACGACCAGGTAGCAATAAGCGCGCTCGCGGCTCCGGCCGACCCGGCCACGTAGCTGATAGAGCTGCGCGAGGCCGAAGAGATCGGCCCGGTCGATGATCATCGTGTTCGCGCGCGGGATGTCGAGACCGCTCTCGACGATCGCGGTCGACACCAGGATGTCGTAGCGCCCCTCGACGAAGTCGAGCATCGCCTCTTCGAGCGCCGCCTCGCCCATCTGCCCGTGGGCCACCGCGATGCGCGCCGTGGGCACGAGCTCCTGGAGGCGCTGCGCTTTCTCGTAGAGCTTGTCGATGCGGTTGTAGACGTAGAAGCACTGCCCTCCGCGCGAGAGCTCGCGGGTCACGGCTTCGCGCACGACCTGGTCGTCCGATCGGGTCACGACCGTCCTGACGGCGCGGCGATCGATCGGCGCCGTGGTGATGAGCGAGAGGTCGCGCAGGCCCGTCACGGCCATCTGCAAGGTGCGAGGAATGGGCGTGGCCGTCAGCGTGAGGACGTCGACCTGCGCGCGGATCTGCTTGATGCGCTCCTTGTGCGAGACGCCGAAGCGCTGCTCTTCGTCGACGACGAGCAGACCGAGGTGCTTGAAGTGCACGTCCTTCGACAGCAAGCGGTGCGTGCCCACCACCACGTCGACCTTCCCCTCCTTGAGGCCGATGAGCGTGTCTTCTTGCTCCTTCTTGGTCTGGAAGCGCGAGAGCGCGCGGATGTGGATGGGGTATCCGGCCGCGCGCGACTCGAACGTCCGGTAGTGTTGCTGCGCGAGCACCGTCGTCGGGCACAGGAGCGCCACCTGGCGACCCGCCATCGCCGCGCGGAACGCAGCTCGAAGCGCGACCTCGGTCTTCCCGAAGCCGACGTCGCCGCAGACGAGTCGGTCCATGGGGCGCGCAGCTTCGAGGTCGCGGTTCACGTCGTCGATGGCGCGCGCCTGGTCGGCCGTCTCGTCGAACGGAAAGCTCGCCTCGAACGCGCGGTAGTCGTCGTCTGCCGGCGGGAGCGGATTGCCTTCGAGCGCCTGCCGCTCGGCGTAGAGCTTGAGGAGCTCGTCGGCCATCTTGCGGACCTCGCGCGCGACCCGGGCCTTGGTCCTCGAGAACGTGCTCCCGCCGAGCTTGTCGAGCTTGGGCGATCCGTGCTCGCCGCCGAGGTATTTGCCGAGCTGGTTGAGACGCCAGACCGGCAGGTACAGCTTGTCGCCGCCGCCGTACTCGATCGCGATGAGATCGACGGTGTGCCCGCCGGGGATGGCCTTGTGCACGAGTCCCTGGTAGCGGCCGATGCCATGCTCGGCGTGCACGACGTAGTCGCCGGGCGCGAGGCTCCGCAGGTCCTCGATGAAGGGGCGACTCGGGTCGCTCGTCCTGGCGCGCTCCTTTCGCCTGTGGACGCGCGCGCCGAAGATCTCCTCTTCGGTGACGAGGACGAGGCCCTCCGAGGGCAGCACCACCCCTCGCGAGAGCGGACCCACGACGATCTCCACGCCCTTCGTGGGCCCCGCGAGCCAGGCAGGATCGAATACCGCGAGGCGCGGCTTGCACTCGACGCCCTGGTGGCGAAGGAGCGTCGCGATGCGCTCGGCCTGCGTCTGGGCGCGCGCCGTGATGAAGACGCGCAGGCCGTGGCTCTGCCAGTTGGCCAGCCGCCTCACGAGCGGAGTCAGCGAGGCGTTCTTTCCCTTCGACGAACGGGCCGCCTTGACCGCGCGGGAGAGGTCTTCCTGATCGTACGACGCGAGGTCGAGCGGATCGCGCGTCGACTCGAAGGCGCTCATGCCGGGGCCGGGCGCGCCGCCGATCACGGTGCGGTGAAGTGCGATCACGCGGTGCCCCTCGAGGTCGCGGACGACCTCGGCCTCTTCGCGATAGAACGCGGTGGGCAAGAAGCTCGGGCCGCTCTTCTCGGCCACGTCGCGGGATGCGCGTTCGAGCTCGCCGCGAACCGCCTGCGTGAGGCCCGGCGGGTCGTCGAGCACGACGACCGCGTCGCCGGGAACGAAGTCGAGGAGGCCGTCGAGATCGTCGTAGTACGCGGGCAGGAATCCCTCGGCGCCGAAGAAGGCGCGCGCGTTCGTCACGTCGTCGAGCAGAGCGCGGGTCTTGGTCGTCGGCCAGTCGATCGCTTCAGCGAGCTGCGTCACGCGCTCCCGCGCGCGAGCGATGGTACTCGCCTCGAGGATCACCTCGCGAACGGGCGGCAGCCAGAGCACCTTGAGCTCGCCCGCGTCTTTGCGCGTCTTCTGCTCGACCGGGTCGAAGGGCTTCATCGACAGCACGAGCTCGCCGTACAGCTCGACCCGAACGGGCGAGTCGGTCGACGGCGGCCACACGTCGATGAGCGCGCCGCGCACGGCGAACCCGCCCGGGTCTTCGACGACCGGAACGCGCAGATACCCCGACTCGGAGAGCGAGCGTACGAGGCCGTCGCGATCGATCTCGGAGTCGACCGCGATCCGATCGGCCCGCTTCGCGAGCTCCTTGCGCGGGACCACCTTGCGCGTGAGCCCGCTCGCGGGCACCACCAGCACGCGCCACGGACGATCGTGCGCCAGGTGGAACAGCGTCGCCATTCGGCTCATGGCCGACCGGCGGTCGGGGCTGACGTCGGCATACGGCGACGACTCGCTCGCCGCGAACACCAGCACGTCGCCCTCGCCGGTGTCCTCGGCGTCGTCGTCCGACGCGCCGCGCACGAAGAAGCCGACGTCTTGCGCCGCCCGGCGAGCGGTCTCGAGATCGGCCGTGACGAAGACCACCCGCCGCCCGTCGCGCGCAACCGCCGCAGCGACTGCCGCGCCCGCGCTGCCGCGGACGCCGGAGACGTCGACGGTGCCCACCTTCGCCGATCGCACGCGCGCCGCGACGTCGCGAACGCGCGCGGCGACGACGCCCTCGGGCGGCAAGAGAGACGGCAGCGGCTCGAGCTCCGCGGGGGACCCGGCGGTCGGCGCCAGGTCGTGCGCGGTCAGCCCCATACGTTCCCCGAGGCTCGAGGTCAGCGAAGGGGTGCTCGGCATGAAGCGCGAGGGTAAGTAGGGCTTGCCCGCGAGCGGCGCAACCTCGGCCCACGCCAGCTCGTGCGTCACGGGCGGCGCGTCGTGACGCGCGCTAAGAGAGTGCGCGGATGGGCTGGCTCGGCGCGCTTGTCTATCGGAGCGCTCGCCGTCGTGAGCGGGATCGCCGGGCTCGGCGTCGCCATCGACTACTCGCTCTTCATTGTCAGCCGCTATCGCGAGGAGCTCGCGGCCGGGCGTGGCTATCCAGAGGCGCTCGCGCGCTCGCTCGAGACCGCGGGGCGGCGGAGGCCTGGCTACTCGCTCACGGCCCGCACGAGCGCGTCGTGGATCTCTTGATGGCGAGCGCCCGGAGCCACCTTCGAGCCATCGAGTTCGGTCACGTAGAAGACGTCGGCGACCCGAGCCCCCTCGGTGTTGATCTTGGAGAGCATGATCGACAGCTTGAGCTCGTAGAGCGTGCGCGCCAGACGGTGCAAGAGACCGCGCCGGTCCTTGGCGTAGACCTCGACGATCGTGTGCCTGGCCGAGGCACGGTTGTCGAACAAGATCTCGGTCGGCACCTCGGGGCTGGGCCGCTCGCGCCACGGCGAGAGCGAGCCGGTGCGCATCCGCAGGAGGTCCGAGGCCGTGACCCGGCCCGAGCACACGTCTTCGAGGTCTCGCGAGAGCCGAGGCAGCGCGTCGTCGACGCCCTCGGTCCCCCCGTCGCGATCGCGCACCCAGAAGAGGTCGAGCGCTTCTCGCTCGGCGCCGACGGGGTGCGAATACACCTCGGCCGAAAGGACCTCGAGCCGGTTCGCCGTCAACGCTGCAGCGATGCTCTCGAGAAGACCCGGGCGATCGTCGGCGACGACGCACAGCTCCACCGCCTCGGGATGGCGCGATGGAACGGGCACGACCATCGCCGGCCGCTTGCCCCGCGCGCTCACGGCGAGGGCGTGTTGGACGATCGACTCGGGCCGGTTCGCGAGCAGGTACCTCTCGGGCAAAGACGCGAGCAGCGCGTCGAGCAGCGCGGTCGGTCCGGTCCACGCTGCGTGCACGGCGTCGACCACGCGCGCGAGACGCTCGGTGTCGGCGCCCGCGATCGTCCCCGTGAGGTACGCCTCGGACGCGAAGTAGAGTTCCTCGAGCATCCGCGCCTTCCACGAAGTCATCGCCGTTGGCGACGTGGTCGTCACGTCGACCATGGTGAGAAGGTAGAGATCGCGGAGGCCCTCGCGACCCCGCAGGCTCTGGCAGAACTCGGCGATTGTCGTGATGTCGTCGAGATCGCGGTGGGTCGCGACGTGGTACATCAGCAGGTGATCGCGAACGAGCTGCCGCGCGTCGGCCACGTCTTCGGGCGAGAGGCGAAGGCGCGGCAAGATGGCGTCGCAGAGCTCCGCGCCGGCGCGCGAGTGGTTCTTTCGTGAGCCCGTGGCGTCGGGGTATCCCTTGCCCACGTCGTGCAAGAGCGTCGCTAGAAAGAGCGGACGCGGACGCGCCGTCTCGGCGGCGAGGCGCGACGCGAGCGGAAACTCGTGCGCGAGCTCTCCGCGCGCCAGCTGCCGCAGTCGATCCACGGCGGACACCGAGTGAACGTCGACGGTGTACACGTGGTAGACGTCGTGGTGCACGCGGCCGGTGACGGGGCGAAACTCGGGCACCATCGCCAGGAGCAGCCCGGCGTCGTGCATCTCGCCCACGACGGAGCCGCGAGGCCCGCCGAGGTCGGGTACGGTGCACACGAGCTCGACGAAAAGGTCTGCCGCCTCCGGGGTGGCACGGAGGCGCTCGCACCACCCCGCGTCGTCGGCCAGGGTGCTGATCGCGTCGCGCGCGAACGGCAGGAGCGGCGCGCGGTGCCGTACGCGCGCGACGAAGGCCCGTAGCGCGATGACGGGTTCCTTCAGCATGTCAGCTGTGCCCCCGATCGTGACGTGCCCGTCGAACAGCTGAACGCCGCCGCCGAGTTCGAGCGTGGGAATCGGCTTGTCGCGGCGGCGCTGCGGGCGCAGGCGCTCGAGGAGGCTCGAACGCACTCGGGTCACCGTACGCGCGCAGAGATAGAACGCCTGCATCAGACGCTCGGCGGCGAGCGCGCGGTCTTCTCCGTAGCCCATCGAGACCGCGAGGATTTCCTGGTCCTCGAAGCCGAGGCGGTCGGCTTTGCGGCCGGCGCGCACGTGCAAGCGGTTCCGCACCCGCCAGAGGAACTCCTCGGACTCGGCGATCTCGGTCGCCTCGCGGGCCACGAGGACCCCAAGCTGCACGAGCTCGTGCCAGGGCCCACGCGTAGCACGGCGAACCGGGACCGGCGCTTCTTCACCGATGCGATAGCGCGCCCGAGCGGCCCAGCGGATGCCGTCGACGTCGCGTAGCCCGCCCGCGCCGTTCTTTACGTCGGGTTCGAGGAGATACACCGAACCGCCGAAGCGGTCGCGACGCGACGCGGTCTCGGCCTCGAGCCGATCGATGAACGTTCCGAGGTGCTCGTCGCCGAAGAGGCCCTGATTCGCGCGGGTGACGAGCGCAGACAGGAGCGTGGCGTCGCCCGAGAGCAGCTTGAGATCGAGGAGAGCGGTCGCGGTCTCGAGATATTTTTCGGCGAGGGGCACGACCTCGTCGGCGCTCAAGACCTGATGGCCGACGGCGAGTCCCGCGTCCCACAACGGATAGAGGAGCGCCTCGACGAGCGCGCCCGCCTCTTCCGTTCCCACCACGTGCGTGTCGACGATCAGCACCACGTCGGCGTCGCTGTGAATCGCGACCGCACCGCGCCCGAAGCTGCCCACCGCCGCGAGCGCCACGCCGCTCGGAAGACCCAGGCTCCGCCGCGCGCCCTCGAACACCAGCTGAAAGCACGCATTGAGAAAGCGAGCGTTGGCGCGCCCGAGGTCGATACCGTCTTCTCCGCCTTCGAGCCGCTGGACGAGACTGACCCGGTGCCGTTCCATCGAGTCGCGTAAGACGGATGTCTCGAGCGAAGTGGGCGGGATACTGAGCGATTTGTTGCTGCTGCTGGTAGTGGAAGTCATCGCTTCGGCCGCGTGCTTGGCCACGACTTTAGTGAATCAAAATTTCGAAATGAGCTATTTCGATATGCGGTGCGATGGCAATCCCGCAGCAACCGGGCCGAAACGAAAGGCTGGTACCCCGACGGCCGTGCGTCTGCTACACCTCAGCCATGGCTTGGGGTCGTCGCCGATGGCGCGTCGCCGTGCTTCTCGTCGCAACGGGCTGCATGTCGACGGGCGGGTCGGGGTCGTGCGACCCGAGCGCGATCGGGGAGGCTGGCGCCCTCGGGCGAGGGCGCTTCTACTACGTGTGCGGGGGCGTCGACGCCGACACATCGCATCCCGATCCCGACGCCTGGTGCGACACGGCCGTCGACCGGACGATCGTTCCGGACGTGGCGGTCGCGGCGCCGTTCCGGATCGCGATCGATCAGGACAGTTCGGGAGGCCCGCAGCCTGCCGTGCCAGCCCTCGCGCAATCGACGCCGCAAGGATGGGCGCTCGTGCAGGCGGGTTGGCTCGGCTTCATCGCCTCGTCAGGCGCCGATGTGATCGACTTCTTCCACGTGCGGGCGCAGCCCGTCGCGTCGCTCGCGTACCAGGAGCCGGGGCCGAAAGTGGTCGACGGGACCCCCACGCTGTTCGCCGTCGTACCGCGCGACGGCACCGGAGCGACGCTCGGCGGCGCGATTGCGTGCGTATTCTCTGCGTCCGACCCCGCCGTGCTCGCCGTCACCAGCACGGGCCGCGTCGCGAGCGTCGTCGGACTCGCGACGGGCGACGTGACGCTCACCGCGTCCTGCGCCGGCCAGCACGTGCAGACGTCGCTGCACGTCGACTTCCCGATGGCCCCTCTCGACGCGAGCGATGACGACGGCGCCCAAGCGAGCCCGAGCGACGGCGCATTCGACGCAACCGGAGATGGCGCGCTCGACGGAGACACCGACGTTTCCGTCGATGGCGAGCCCGATGGTTTCAGCAACGCCCTTCCCGGCGACGGCGGAGAAAACTGACATGAACCGAGCTCGAATCGGAATGACGCGGATGGCGCTCGGCGTCGCGGTCTTCGCCGCGGGCGGCTGCACGACGTCGACGAGAGTCGAACTCACGGCAGTGGGCACGTCTCCTGCCGGCAGCTTCACACCGGGGCTCGCCACGATCCCGGTCGGAATCGTGCTCGGTTTCGATACGAACGTCGAGAGCTCGACGCCGGCGACCGCCGCGGTCGACGATCCCACCGTGGCCAGCATCGCACCGACGCTGAAGGCATCGCAATTCGTGCTCGTCGGCCTCGCGACCGGACAGACGACCCTTCGCGTCTTCATGAACAACCAGGAGACGACCGAGCTTCCCGTGCAGGTGATCGCGTCGGCGGAGTAGAGGCGCCCGGCGCTCGGGAGAGAGCGAGATTGGCCGTAGAGGGCGCAGAGGGCGCAGAGAAGAGATTGGGGTTCGAAGTCTCGTCTTCTGCGCGCGCCGCGAGGCCTGGTATCAAACCCGCTCTCCCTCGGCGCCCTCTGCGCCTCTGCGTCTGATCTCTCGCTCGCCGAGCGCGGCCGGGCCTACCCGCTAGACGCTTCCAGAGGGGGTGCCCTCGCCTACTCCCGGATCCCCGAGTGAGCAGCGCCGACTGCCGGCGCGATCACGCGCACCGCCGCCGGCACGACGACGAGCGCGGCCGCGAGGCCGGCCAGGACGCCAATCGCGCCCACGGCTCCGAGGTCGCGGAGGCCGTCGAACCGGCACGCGACGAGCGCGGCGAAGCCCGCCGCCGTCGTCAGGGCCGTCGCCGCGACGAGGGGGCCTTGCTCGCGCAGCGCCTCGCTCATCGAGCGGTCGCGCGCCGCGTGAAGGAGGAACATCGACTCGTCGACCGTGACGCCGAACAATACCGGCAGGACGAGCGCGTCGTATACGTGCCAGCGCACGGACAGCGCGTGCATGGCCAGCCCGACGACCCCCATCTCGCACGCCAGGGTCGCGAGCGCGACGAGCGCGTGACGCGCGCTCCGCAGCGCCAGTCGCATCGCGATCGCCACGACGACCAGCGCGACGCCCCCGACGAGAACGAGGTCCTTGGCGAGCGCGCCGCGGAGCGCCCGATCGATGGCATCGAAGCCCGTGATCGCGGCACCCGGGTCGGCCGCCAGGATCGCGTCGCGGACCTCGGCGTCGCCCGTCGGGTCGCCGGTCGGACGGACGTAGGTCGCCACGATCGGACCGCGCGCATCGGACGACACGTGGCGAGCGAAGAGCCAGGTCGACGCGTCGTCGCCGCTGGCCGAGCTCGGCCCGATCTCCCGCGCGGGGCGCGTGAACGCGTCGAGGGCGGCCGCGAAGGCCGCGATGTCGAACCCGGCCGCGCGCAGCGATTGCTCGAGAGCGGCGCGACGCGACGGCAGGTCGAGGGCGTCGCGCTCGGCGAGTCGGGACCGCTGGGTCGCAGCCGACGGCGCGAAGGTCGCGAGCGCGTCGAAGCCTTCGATGCGACCCGCGCGCTGCAGACGCTCGAGCGCATCGGCCACACAGTCTGCGTGGGCTCGCGCATCGTCGACGTCCGCCCCGGTGCTGAGGACCACCCATTGTCCCGGTTCGCGTCCCGGTTCGCGTCCCGGTTCGCGTCCCGGTTCGCGTCCCGGTTCGCGTCCCCCTGGACTCCCGAAGAGGGCGTGAACGTGTCCTTCGACGATCAGCGGGGCCAGCGCGTGGGGCCGTATGGCAACGAGCGCGTCGGCGGGCAGCGGCCAGCCGAGCGCAGCGACGGCGACCGTCGGCAGCGCGCACACGACGAGCGCGACGAGCGCACGCGGTCGGGTCGAGGTCACGCAATCGAGCCAGACCACCCAGCGTGCGGTGCGCGACGGCGGCGGCGGTTTTCGCTCGAGCCAGATGCCAATCTCGGGAGTGACGAGCACGATCGCGATCGCGGTCAGGATCTCGCCGGCGCCGCAGAGCAGGCCAAGCTGCTGCATGGCCCGGAGGCCGCTCAGCGCCAGCGACGCGAACGCGACGGCCGCGACGAGCGCTGCGGTCAAGGTCGGGCGCCAGGTCTCGCTGCGGGCGTGGCGCGCGGCCTCCGCGGGCGCGAGGCCGGAGCGACGGGCCTCGAGGAACGCGGCGTAGACGTGGACCCCGGTGTCGACCCCGACCCCGACGACGACCGCGGCGAACGCGATCGCGACCGCGTTGAGGCCGGCCGGAAAGAGCGCGGCGAGTCCCGTCGTCCACAAGGTGCCGAGGACGAGCGGCGGCAAGACGGCGCCGAGCGCGCGCGCGCGGCGGAACGTCGCGACGAAGGCGACTGACGCGAGGACCAGCGAGAGCGTCCCGCTCACCTCGAGGTCGCGGCGCACCATGTCTTCCGTCGCCGCGCCGATGGCGTGCCCGCCGGCGAGCCCGGTCGTCACGCCCGGCCTCGCAGCCGCCGCCGTCGCGCGCTCCACGTCGGCCACGAGGGCGCGCGCGTCGGCCGAGACGAACGCGCTGCCACGCGGCTGCGCGACGACGAGTCGCGCGCGTCCGTCGTCCGCGACGAAGCCCGCGCCGCCTGACGCCGCGACCCCCGACGCCAGCTCCGCTCGCGCCTCCCACGGAACCTGCGCGAGGCGCAGCGGATCGCGCGAGAGCAGCGCCTCGGCCTGCGCGTCGGCCGACGGCGCGAGAAGCAGCGCGCGCGTCTCGTCGAGGCGCTGGGCCATGCCTTCCGGGGTGACGATGCGGGCCAACCTCGCCCGGGCTTCGGCGCCGGCGTACGCCCAGGCCAGGGTCGGATCCCTCATCGCCGGCATCGCCGGCACGCCGGTCACGACGCTCTCGATCGACGGCGCGTGCCGCAGCGACTCGGCCACGTCGGCGGCGACGCGCTCGACGTCGGCCGCGACGTCGCCGCGCACGAGGACGAGCGCGGGATCGCGGCCGCCGAACGCGCGCGTCCACCGGACGAGCGCGCCCGCGTCCCCGGACTCGGGGAAGAGCGTCGAGAGGTCCGTCGAGAGGCGCAGCCGGGAGACCGTCAGCCAGAGGCTCGCCGCCGTGACCGCGGCGAGCGCCAGACGGATCCAGGAGAACGAACGACGCATCGGCACCGGCAGAGGCAAAAACCGTACGCTCAAACGGCCGGGGAGCTCTCTTGCTTCTTGATCGTGATGCGCACGCGCGTCACGCGGCGTCGGCTGACACCCGTCACGACCGCCGTGGCGCCATTCCCGAAATCGACCTTGTCGCCCGCGCGAGGCAAACGCCCGAGGAGCTCGACGACGAGCGCCCCGACGTTCTCGCCGGACTCGGCCTCGGGCACGCGCACGCCCACGCTGCGGAGCTCGTCCATCGCGGCGCGGCCGTCGACCTCCCAGGTATCGTCGGCGCCGACCACTTTCACCACCCGCTGCGGCTCTTCGTCGAACTCGTCGCGGATCTCACCGACGATCTCTTCGAGGAGATCCTCCATCGTGACGATCCCGCTCGTTCCGCCGTACTCGTCGACTACGACCGCGATGGGCACTTGCTTTCGCTGCATCTCGCGCAGCACGTCGACGCCGGTCTGCACTTCGGGCACGAAGAGCACGTCGCGCCGCAGGGGACGCAGATCGGGGAGCGCCCGGGCGTCCGCGTGGAGGAGAAAGTCCTTCGCGTAGAGGTACCCGGCCAGGTCGTCGAGCGAGCGTCCGTTCGTCAACAAGATGCGCGAATACTGGTGCGACCGGACGAACTCGCCGGCCTCGATGCCCGCGGTCTGGATCGGCAGCGATACCACATCGACGCGCGGCACCATCGAGTGGCGCGCGGTCCGCTGCGAGAAGCGCATGACTCGCTCGAAGAGCTCGGTAAGGGCGCGCCCCCGGGGCGACCGCGCCGCGCTCGCCGCGAGGATCGAGAGGATCTCGTCCTGACTGAAACGGCCCTCGACGCTGGCGACGTCGGGCGAGAGGCCCACCGCCCGCAAGATGAGCCCTGACGAGCGCTCGAGGAGCCACAACACGGGAAAGAACGTGAGATAGACGACCCGGAGGGGGATCGCCGCGGCCAGCGCCGTGCCCTCGGACCGCTGGATGGCGACGAGCTTCGGGACGAGCTCGCCCAGAAGCACGTGCCCGAAGGTCAGGATCGCGAAGGCGGTCACTTCGACCGCGATCCGCAGGGCGGGGGGGGGCGGCCCGCCCGTGCGGGCGACGACGGCCCGGTCGAGAACGGCGGCCACCGCCGGCTCGCCAATCCAGCCGAGGCCGAGGCTCGCAAGGGTGATGCCGAACTGTGTGACGGACAGGTAACGGTCGAGACGGCCGACGATCGTCTCGGCAATGATCGCCTTTCTGTCCCCCTTTCGGGCGCGTGAGCGAAGCTGGGTGGCCCTAACCTTGACGAGCGCGAACTCAGCGGCGACGAAGAAGCCGTTGAGCGCCACGCACAGAGCAGCGACGACCAGGCCCCACACGGAGATGAAGCACTACCACGATGGCCGCGCCGCACGTGAATGAACCCGCATGACCGAGCACGACACCCTCGTCTTCCTGCTGTCGCTCGCGGCGATGCTCGCCTCCGCACGGGTGCTCGGCGAGCTGGCGCGGTGGCTGGGGATGCCGCTCGTGGTGGGCGAGATCGCGGCCGGAATCCTGCTCGGACCCACGGTGCTGGGGCGCGTCGCGCCGGACGCGCGGGCGTGGTTGTTTCCAACAGGCGCCCCGCAAGCCATGCTCGGCGGATACACGACGGTGGCGGTCGTGCTCCTGCTCGTGGCGGTGGGCGTCGAGGTCGACCTCGGCTTGCTCCGGAGGCGAGGTCGCAGCGCGGCCTTGACGGGATTTTTGGGGATCGCCCTCCCGTTCGCCAGCGGCGCGGCTCTTGGTTTCCTCTTGCCGGCGTCGGATCTGGTCGATCCCTCGCGGCGCACGACGTTCGCGCTGTTTCTGGGCGTGGCCCTCAGCATCTCCGCGCTCCCGGTGATCGCCAAGACGCTCCTCGACCTCGGCCTCTTCAAGACCGATGTGGGACTCCTCGTGATGGCCGCGGCCACGATCGACGACCTCGCGGGGTGGATCGGCCTCTCGCTCCTCCTCGGCCCGGTCCGCGGGGCCGGAGTCGATCTGGTGGCGTTCGGGCGCACCGTGGCCCTCGCCGCCGCCTTCACCGCGGTGCTGCTCCTCGCCGGCCGGCGCCTCATCGACGGGGCCCTCGCCCGGGTCGAGCGCGTGGCCGTCGCGGCGTCGGGGCGCGTCCTCTCCGCCGTCATTCTCCTCGCTCTCATCGGGGCCGCGGTGACGCAGGCGATCGGGCTCCACGCGATCTTCGGCGGGTTCGTCGTCGGCCTCACGGTGGGCGAGTCGTCGCGGATCACCGAGCGTACGCGCGCCGCCATCGAAGACTTCGTGTTCAACGTGTTCGCCCCGGTGTTCTTCGCGTCGATCGGTCTGCGGGTCGACTTCGCGGCGGCCTTCGACCCGCGCCTCGTGGTCCTCGTCTTCGCGCTCGCCACCCTGCCGAAGCTCGTCGGTTGCACGGTGGGCGCGCGCATCGGCGGCATGAAGTGGCGGCAGGCCACCGCCGTCGGGTTCGGCATGAATGCGCGCGGCGCGATCGGCATCCTCCTGGCCGATCTGGCGCACGAGGCGGGCCTCCTGACCGACCAGATCTTCGTCGCCCTCGTGGTGATGGCGCTGGCGACGTCGCTCGTCAGCGGTCCCGCGATGAAGCGCCTGCTCTACGCCGAGGAGCCCGACGAAGACGTGGTGACCCTCCTCCGTCGCGGCGCGTTCGTCAGCGAGCTCCACGCGCACACGCCCAGCGAGGCGATCGCCGAGCTCGTTCGCGCCCTCGGCTCGCTGCTCACGGGCATGAAGCGGCTCGCGCGCGACGCGGCCCTCGAGCGCGAACTCGTCGCAGCGACGGGCCTGGGTGACGAGGTGGCGATACCGCACGCCGCGGTCGAGGGGCTCGACAAGCCCCTGCTCGCCCTCGGGCGCTCGACGCACGGGATCGACTTCGACGCGCCCGACGGTCAGCCGGCGCGCATCGTCTTCCTCTTGCTCATTCCGCCGAAGGAGTACGAGGAAGAAGTCCGGATCCTGGCCTCGATCGCGCGCGCCACGTACGATGTCCGCGCGCGCGCGGACCTGGTGGCAGCGATCGGGCTCGAAGAGGTCACGCGCGTCCTGTCGGAGAGCGCGCGCCGCACGCGGGAGTCGCTGCGGCCTACGCGCGAGGGGCGTCCCGTCCGCGAGCGGCGCTGATGATCGTCCTCCTCGGCCGAGCGCGCGCTGCCGGCGCTCACGAGAGGCCCTTTCGCGCGTCGGCGCGCCAGATTCCCGCCGTCGCCCGTGCATCGGACGATGCGGAATCACGGAGACAGGAAAGCCGGACGTCCTCGGTAAGCAGCGGCTGCAACTGCAACGCTGGATGCGCCGCTTCCGGCTGCTGGCGGCCGACTTCGGCGGCCCGCAAGCCTCGCAAGACTGACGCCCCCGTAAGGGCGTTCCCGACGTGCGCGCACTCGGGCACCTCGAGCGCGTCCACCCGGCTCGGGCTCCCGGCTCGTGACGAAAGGCGCGCGGCTCGTCGTCGCCACGCGTGACCTCGTCGACTCCAGGTCTTTGCCGGGTTGCGCCCGTGCATCATGCTGCGGGCTGCCCGCGTCCAAAGACGCAGGCCTTATCTCGCACGAGGAGTCATCGACAATGAGAACCTGTGTCCCGGTCGCCGCCATCGCTCTCGCCGCCGTCGCCTGCACCGTCAACTCGACGACGAACAACAACGGCTCGCCTGTCACGGGAGACGACGGCGGGATCACAGCCACTCCCGACTCGGGAACGCCCGATGGGGCGCTCGCCGCGGCCGACGCCGACGACGGCGCGGCGCCGCAGGCCTTCGTGCGCCTCGCGCACTGGTCGCCGGACGCGCCGGCGGTCGACGTCTGTTTCAATCCGGCGGGCGGTACGTGGTCGGCGCAGTCACCTGCGCTCGGCCAGGTGGCCGTCGCTCCCGACGGGGGCGCCGCGGCTGACGCTGGCGACGCGGGAGACGACGGCGCGGCAAGCGCGACGGGAGTGACGTTCCCCTCGGTCACGTCGTATCTCATCATCGCGCCGGGGACGTACGGGGTCCGCCTGGTCGCGGCGGGGGGCGATTGCTCGACAGGGCTCGTCGATCTGCCGAGCGTGGTCCTCCGCGAGAACACGTACACCACGGTGGCCGCGCTCGGCGAAGTGACGCCGGTCGGGACCGATCAGGCCCTGAAGCTCGGGTCGTTCACCGACGACGTGACCGCCCCGGCGGCGCAGATCGCGCTCCGGTTCGTCAACGCGTCGCCGAATGCGAGCCTCGCGCAGGCCGACCTCGGCACGGGTTCGCTGGTGGTGGGCAACGGCGGCTCCCCGTCCCTCGCGCTGCCCTTCTCGGCGCTCTTCACCGGAGTCGCGTTCGGCGCTGCCGGCGCGCCGGCGGGGACCGATGCGGGCGCAGTCGACGCGAACGGTTACCTCGCCGAGGCGGCGCTCGCTGGCTCCACGCTGAGCGTGCACGCCACGAATGGCGCGCAGGACACGACGATCGCGTTGAACGACGTGACGATCAACGGCGGCTCGGCGGCGACGATTGCCCTCATCAACGGCGTCAGCAACGGCAGCGCCGCGAGCGCCGCGAAGCTGCTCCTCTGCGCCGACGCCGACGACTCTTCGAGCACGAGTCTCTTCGCCCAGTGCAGCATCGTGTCGACCGACTGACGCGGCGACGCGCGGGCCGGCAGCGCTGCGCGCTCCTGCGGACCGGCTGAGCCTTTCCGCCACAGCCCGGATCGCGGCGTTAGTCCTTGCCTGTCACCTTCTCGCGGGCGTACACGCATCGGGGGGGGCGACGCAGGCGACGACGACCGCGCGCTTCACGGAGCGTCCGGCGGAGAGGTCAAGACATGGACGTGACGGCGCAGCGCTTGGTCCTCGTTTCCAATCGGCTCCCGGTGACGGTCAAGGTCGATCGCGGAGACCTCGCGGTCGTTCGGAGTGGCGGGGGCCTCGCGACGGGCCTCCGTGGCCCCCATGAACAGTCCGGGGGCCTGTGGATCGGGTGGCCCGGTGACGTCTCACGGCTCGCCGACGCGCAGCGACGCAAGCTGGACGCCCACCTCGAAGAGCTCCGGTGCGTCCCGGTGTATCTGTCCAGCGTCGAGGTGAGCCGCTACTACGACGGGTTCTCGAACGCCGTCCTCTGGCCGCTCTTTCACTATCTGCTCGATCGTATTCCGCTCCACTCCCAGGAATGGGACGTGTACCGCGCGGTCAACGAGCGCTTCGCCGACGCCATCGCCCGCGTCTGGAAGCCCGGGGATCTGGTCTGGATCCACGACTACCAGCTGTGCCTCGTGCCCAAGATGCTGCGAGCGCGCATCCCCGGGGCGAACATCGGCTTCTTTCTACACATCCCCTTCCCTGCGTCCGAGGTCCTTCGCATCCTGCCGTGGCGGGAACAGATCCTCGAGGGCATGCTGGGCGCGGACCTCATCGGGTTCCACACGTTCACGTATCGGAGCCACTTCGCGTCTTCGATCTTGCGCGTCCTCGGCCTGTCGACGCCGGGCGATCGGGTCGTCGTCGATGGCCGCGAGATCAAGCTCGGCGTCTTCCCCATCGGCGTCGACGCGGAGATGTTCGGCAGGCTCGCCCAGGATCCCGAGGTGCTGGCAGAGGTCGCGTCGATCCGCGCGGGCGCGCGCGGCGAGCGCATCCTCCTCGGCATCGACCGGCTCGACTACACCAAGGGTATCCCGCGGCGGCTGCTCGCCTACGAGCGCCTCCTCGAGCGCGAGCCCCGCTGGCGCGGCAAGGTGAGGCTCGTACAGGTGGCGGTGCCGTCGCGCGACAAGGTGCCGAGCTATCAGGAGTTCCGGAAGACCGTGAACGAGCACGTCGGCCGCATCAACGGCGCGTTCGCGCAGGTCGACTGGGTGCCGATCCACTACGTGCACCGGTCGTTGACCGAGAAGCACGTCGTCGCGCTCTATCGCGCGGCCGACGTGATGGTGGTGACGCCGCTGCGCGACGGGATGAACCTGGTCGCGAAAGAGTTCGTCACGTCGCGCCCCGACGAAGACGGCGTCCTCGTGCTGAGCGAATTCGCGGGCGCCGCGGCCGAGATGGGCGAGGCGCTGCAGGTGAACCCTTACGACATCGAGACCATGGCCCGGGTTTACTCCGACGCGCTGCGAATGCCGGAAGAAGAGCGCCACCTTCGCATGCGCGCGCTCCGCCAGCGCATCGCCTCGCGCGACGTTCACCATTGGGCGCAGAGCTTCATCGAAGCACTCCGCAGCGCCCGCGGCGCCGAGGCCGCGGCCAAGGCGGCGCTGACGTCGCCCGACGATCTCGCTGAGCTGTCCGCGCGCCTCCGGAGCGCGGAGAGGCTCGTGCTTCTGCTCGACTACGACGGAACGCTCGTGCCCTTCGCGCGCGCACCCGACCTGGCGACGCCGGACCGAGGGCTGCGCGATCTGCTCACGGCGCTCGCGGCAAAGCCCGGAGTGCGCGTGCACATCGTCAGCGGGAGGAGCCGGGAGACGCTCGAACGCTGGCTCGGCCACCTGCCCATCGGACTGCACGCCGAGCACGGCTACTGGTCGCGCGTGGCGCTCGACCGCCCGTGGATGGCCATGGCGGACATCAGCGTGGCCTGGAAGGCCGACGTCCGAAAGATCCTCGAGCAGGCGACCACCGCGACACCGGGCGCGCTGGTCGAAGAGAAGACGGCGAGCCTCGCCTGGCACTATCGCATGGCGGAGCCAGAGCTCGGGGCCGCGCGGGCCGAGGAGCTCGGTCACCGTCTCGAGATCGTACTGAAGGGGAGCCCGGTCGAGCTCCTCCGGGGCGACAAGGTGATCGAGATCCGCCCAACGGGCGTGAACAAGGGGCGCATCATCGAGCGGGTCCGCGAGGACGCCGAGCCGCCGCCCCCCACGCTCGTCGCGATGGGCGACGATCAGACCGACGAGGATCTCTTTCTGGCGCTACCGCCGCCGCCCGAAGGAATCGCCATCGGCGTCGGGTTCAGGCCCACGGTCGCCCGCTACCGTGTCGCGTCGCCCGGCGCCGCGCGCGCGCTGCTGGAGAGCCTCGTCCACGAACGGTGAACGGTCGACCCGCGGCACGGCCGATTAGATCGGTCCTGGGCGCGGGCTCTCGGGTAGCCTTGCGCCGATGACCGCGCCGCTTAGCGAGACCGACGGCGCCGAACTTCGCGACGTGGGCGACGGCGTGTACGCGTACCTGCAGCGCGACGGCTCGTGGGGATGGAGCAATGCGGGCCTCGTGACAAGCCGGGGCGACGCGATGCTCGTCGACACGCTCTACGATCTCAACCTCACGCGGCGCATGCTCGACACGATGCGACGCCGCACTCCGGACGCCGCGAACATCGAGACGGTCGTGAACACGCACGCCAACGGCGATCACTGCTGGGGCAACCAGCTCGTCGGCGGCGCCGAGATCGTCGCCTCGCGGCGCGCCGCCGACGAGATGCGCGACCTCTCGCCGGCGCTCATGAAGACGCTGGTGCGCGCGTCGCGCCTGGCGGTCGGCGCCGGCGCGGGCGCCCGGTGGGCCGCGAACCTGCTCGCTCGGCTCGGGGTCACGCGCGCGACGTCGTTCGCAGACGCCGCCCGGTTCGTGGTCGAGAAGTTCGGCGTGTTCGACTTCGAGGGCATCGAGCTCTGTCCGCCGACGACGACGTTCGACGGCGCGCTCACCGTGACCGTCGGCGACAAGGCCGTGCACCTCATCGAAGTGGGCCCGGCCCACACGCGCGGCGATGCGATCGTCCACGTTCCCGCCGACCGCATCGTCTTCTCCGGCGACATCTTGTTCGTCGGCAGCCACCCCGTCGTCTGGGAGGGCCCGGTCGAGAACTGGATCGGCGCGTGCGATCGGATCCTCGCGCTCGACGTCGACACCATCGTGCCCGGCCACGGCCCCGTGACCGACAAGGCCGGCGTGAGCCGCGTCAAAGAGTACTGGGTGTACTTGCTGGCCGAGACGCGCGACCGGTTCGAAGCGGGCATGTCGGCCGACGAGGCCGCGCGCGACATCGCGCTCGGCGGGTTCTCCGGCTGGCTCGACGCCGAGCGCGTGGCCGTGAACGTCGACACCATCTACCGCGACCTGTCGGGCGATCGCTCGAAGCGCGACCCGCTCCAGGCCCTCGCCCGGATGGCCTTGCTCCTCGAGGAGCGCGAAGGGCGAGCCAAACGGTGAGCGCGAAGACGAGAGCGAGCTTGGCCGCCGAGGCCCCGAGGGCGCAGGCGGCCCATCTCGTTCTCTCTCGCTCTTGGCTTCCGCGCGTAAGGTGCGCATAGTCGTCGCGTGCGAAGCGATACCCCGAGCTTCACGGCGCGATGGGTGGCGGGCATGCGCGGCCTCGGAGCGTTCTTGCCGGCCCCGCTCCGCCTGGTCGACGATCCCTACGGCCTCCGGTTCGCGCGCGGCCTCGGCGCGCTCATCGACGTGCCGGGCGTCGCGCGTCGAGCGCACGCCACCGCGCCGATCTGGATGCGGGGTTACGTGCGGCGCTTCGCGATCTACATGCAGCTCCGCACCCGCGTCATCGATGACGACGTGAGCGCCTTCGCTCAGGCGGGGGGGAGGCAGCTGGTGCTGCTCGGCGCGGGCTTCGACTGCCGTGCGTGGCGCCTCGCCGCGCTCTCGGACGCCACCGTCTTCGAGGTCGACCACCCGGCGACGCAGGCCAAGAAGCGCGAGATCATGGGGGCCGAGCCAGCGAAGGGCCGCGTCGTCTTCGTGCCGTGGGATTTCGAGCACGAGCCGCTGAGCGCGCTGCCCGACCGGTTGAAGCGGGAGGGGCATGACCGCGCCGCGCCCACGATGACCATTCTCGAGGGTGTCGTCATGTACCTCACGGCGGCCGCGCTCGACGCGACCTTCGATTGCATCGCGCGCTACTCGTCGGCCGGGTCGCCACTCGCGGTGACCTACATGGAATCCGAGTTGATGCGACCCAGCGCGGCCCGGTGGATGAGCCGGCGCGCGGTCGTTCGCTTCGTCGGCGAGCCGTTCCGATCCGGCTTCGAGCCGGCGGGCTTCCCCGACTGGCTGAGCGCGCGCGGGTTCTGCCTCGAGCGCGACGAGGGCGCGGCCGAAGCGGGGGTGCGACTCCTGCGGATCGACGCGTCGCGCGCCAACCGCCTGCGCAACACGTTGAGTCACTTCGCCCTGGCCCGTCGCGGGTAGAGCCAGCGCCGGCGTCGCGTAACGGGCGCGTCTCGACGCTCGCCGTGCCTCCGCGGCCAATCTCGCTCGCGGGCGAGCCTCAGGCGAGCGACGATCGGGTCGAGTCGCGCTTCGAGCGGCGCGGGAGGCGGATGCCCACGGTCGTACCGTCTTCGTCGGTCGACGTCACGTCGACGCTGCCTCCATGGGCCTCGATGACCTGACGCACGATGAAGAGGCCCAGACCGAGCCCCTCGCGCGACGCCTTCTCGCGCCCGGAGCGGAAGGGGTCGAAGAGCGCGGGCAAGACGTCGGGCGGGATGGTGCCGCGGTTGTGCACGGAGAAGGCCACCTCTTCGTGCTCGCCGTCGAGGCGCACCGTGATCGGCGCGTCGGTCACGCCGTGACGCTCGGCGTTGCCGATGAGGTTCGAGAGCACTTGCTCGAGCCGGCGGTGATCCCACTCGCCGCGGAGATCGCCCGCGGGCCGCACCTCGAACAGCCGCCGGGGATTCGCCTGCTGGTGCTCGCTCACGACGCGCTGCGCGACCGCGAGGAGATCGGTCTCGTCGGGCTCGATCGTGATCCCGCCGCCGAGCCGGACCCGCGCGAGATCGAAGAGGTCGTCGATGATCGCAGACATACGCTTGCCGCTCGATCGCAGGCGCGACGCCGTGAGTCGCGTCCGATCGTCGGTCGCCGTCATCTCGAGCAGCTGCGCTGCCGTGAGGATCGCGCTCAGCGGGTTGCGCAGATCGTGGCCCACGGCGGCCACGAAGGTCTCGTTCAACCGCAGCGTCTCCGCGAGCTGCAGGCGTTGCCGCTCGAGCTGGAAGAACGTCTCGGTCTTGTGCCGGAGGATCCGGGGATCGACCGGCTTGTGGAGGAAGTCGACGGCGCCGGCGTCGTAGCCCTGGAACACCCGGTGCTCCTCGGAGCTCTCGGCGGTCACGAAGATGATCGGCACCGTGCGCGTCCGCACCGTGCCGCGCATCAACTCGGCGAGCTCGAACCCGTCGATGTCGGGCATGTGCACGTCGATGAGGGCGAGCGCCACGTCGTGCACCAGCAGGAGCTCGAGCGCCTGGCGCCCCGACTTCGCCTTCAGGATCTCGAGGCCGTCGCGCCGGAGCAGCGCTTCGAGCGCGACGAGGTTCTCCTCGAGATCGTCGACGAGGAGGAATTTCACTAGCGTCAAGCTGCGATCTTTCATCGGTGCCTCGCGATCGCGCCTGCGCGGAGCACGGCTGCAATCTCCTGCAGAGTGCCCATGGCGTCGGGTTGCGCGCGGGCCGAAGCCGCTCTCGGCATGAGCGGCATCTCCGCCGTCGCCGGATCCTGGACGATGACGATGCCGCCCGCCTCGCGGACGGCGGCCACGCCCTCGGCGCCGTCTTCGTTGGCGCCGGTGAGCACGACCGCGACGAGGTGGCGCCCGTAAGCGCTGGCGGCCGATTCGAAGAGGGCGTCGATCGAGGGCCGGCAATGATTCACCGGCGCCTCGATGGAGAGCGCGAACGTGTGGTCGGATTCGACGAGCAAGTGGTAGTTGGGCGGCGCGAACCAGGCCACGCCGCCGGTCACGTCTTCCTTGTCGCGCGGCTCGCTGATGGCGATCGCGCAGCGGCTCTTGAAGACGCTCACGATCGGGCTCGCCTCGCGCGGCGGCATGTGCACGACCACCACGACGGGGAACGGCGTCTCCGCGGGGAGCGCCGGCAAGATCACGCCGAGCGCGTTGATGCCGCCGGCCGACGTGCCGATGACCACGGCCTCGAGCCGCCCGGCTTCGACGTCCGCGATGCGCTCCCGCCTCAGCATCGCTGGTACCACTGCTCCGCGAGCGAGGGCTGCCGAAAGGCGGTCGCGTGCGACGAGAACCTGAGGGTCTCCTTCGTGCCGAGCCCGAGGAACCCGCGCCGGCACAGCGAGTCACGCATGAGACCGAGCGCCCGATCCTGCAGGGCCTTGTCGAAGTAGATGAGCACGTTGCGGCACGTCACGAGCTGCACCTCGGCGAAGACGCTGTCGGTCGCGAGGCTGTGATCCGAGAAGACGATCTGCTTGCGGAGCGAGCGATCGAGCACCGCCGACCCGTAGGCCGCCGTGTAGTGCTCGGAGAGCGACGTCGGCGCGCCCGAGAGGCGATGGTTCTCGGTGAACGTGGGGATGCGCTCGAGCGGGTACACGGCTGCCTCGGCCTTGCGGAGCGCGTCGGGGTTGATGTCCGTTGCGTAGAACGTGGTGCGATCGAGGATGCCCTCTTCGCGGAACGCGATCGCGAGCGAGTAGACCTCTTCTCCGGTGCTGCACCCGGCGACCCATACCTTGAGCGACGGATACGTCCGGAGCTCGGGCACGATCTCGGTACGGAGCATCGCGAAGAACGACGGATCCCGGAACAGGTCGCTTACCTGGACCGTCAGGAACTGAAGCAGCCGGGGGAAGGTCTGGGGATCGTGGAGCACCCGCTCCTGCAAGCGCGAAGTGGTCTCGCACCCGAGTTGCGCGCGCGCCTGCGCGAGGCGCCGCCGGATCGACGCCATCGAGTAGCTCCTGAAGTCGTAGTGGAAGCGGTGGTAGATCGCGTCCAGGAGCAGCCGGATTTCGATGTCTTCGTCTGGGCCGATCATCATCCGCGAGCCTCACTTCGGCATCCACACGCGCAGGAGCGATAGGAGCATCTCCACGTCGAGTGGCTTCGAAATGTAATCATTCGCGCCAGCCTGCAAGCACCGTTCCTGATCGTCGCGCATCGCTTTTGCGGTCAGGGCAATGATGGGAAGTTTCGACCACTTGGGGCGCTTGCGAATCTCGCGCATCGCCTCCAGGCCGTCCATCTCGGGCATCATGATGTCCATCAACACCAGCTGCACGCCCGGTGTCTTCTCGAGCGCCTCGAGCGCTTCGCGCCCGTTGCGGGCGACGATGAGCACGACACCCTTCGGCTCGAGGACGCTCGTCAGCGCGAAGACGTTGCGCACGTCGTCTTCGGCGACGAGGATCTTCTTCCCTTCGAAGACGTGCTCGCGATCCAGCGCCTGGCGCAGCATGCGGCGCTGATCCGCCGGCAGCTCGGACTCGACGCGGTGCAAGAAGAGCGTGACCTCGTCGAGCAGGCGCTCGGGCGAGCGGGCGCCCTTGACGATGATGGAGCTCGAGTGCTTTCGGAGCCGCTGCTCTTCGTCGGGCGACAGGGAGCGGCCCGTGTAGACGATGACGGGCGGAAACGCGTACTTGTCGTCGCTCGCCATCTTCTCGATCAGATCGTCGCCGGTCGCGTCCGGGAGAGAGAGATCGGTCACGACGCAATCGAACGTGGTGGACCGCAGCTTCTCGAGCGCCTGACTCACCGTGCTCACGCCCACGATCTGGACGTCGTCGGCCCCGAGGAGCTGGGCGATGCTCTCGCGCTGCCGGTCGTCGTCCTCGACGACGAGCACGCGGCGGACCCGGCGCGAGAACTGGTCTTCGAGCTTGCGGAAGGCCCCGAGCAGGTCTTCGCGGTGCACGGGCTTGAGCATGTAGCCGGCCGCGCCCATCGACAGGGCTTCTTGCGAGAAGTCCGACGCGGACACCACGTGAATGGGGACGTGCCGCGTGGTGGGGCTTCGCTTGAGGCGATCGAGCACGGAGAGCCCCGAGTGGTCGGGCAGCTGCACGTCGAGCACCACGGCGCTCGGCACGTACTCGAGCGCGAGCGACACGCCCTCGTCGGCCGTGTGGGCGACGAGACACTGGAAGTCGAGCTCGTGGGCGAGGTCCACCAGGACCGTCGCGAACGATGGATCGTCTTCGACGAGCAGGACCGTCCGCCGCTTCGAGTCGAGCGAGTCGCGGTCGTCGGGCACGCTCGCCGCGTGCGGCCTCTTCGACTTGAGGTTCAGGGGCGTCAGCGGCGGCGCGGGCGAAGCCAGCGGAGCGAGCCCGGGCCGCGTGCCGGGTGAGGGCGGCCAGGCGCCGGAGGCCGCGGCGCCAGGATAGGTGTGCGGCAGCGAGAGCGTGAAGGTGCTGCCCTCGCCCAGGTGACTCTCGAGCGTGAGATCCCCGCCGAGCAGACGCGCGAGGTTGCGCGAGATCGAGAGCCCGAGCCCGGTGCCGCCGAAGCGCCGGTTCGTGGTGCCGTCGGCCTGGCGGAAGGCCTCGAAGACCGCCTCGTGCTGCTCCGGCGCGATCCCGATCCCGGTGTCGCGCACGGCGAACTCGATGCGGTCGCCGACGCCGCGAACCGCGAGCGCGACCTCGCCGGCCTCGGTGAACTTGAGGGCGTTCGAGAGCAAGTTCTTCAGGATCTGCTGGAGCCGCTGCCCATCGGTCTCGATCGTGGCCGGCGCCGTGGGCTCGACGCGGGCGGCGAACCCGACGCGCTTCTCGCGCGCCTGGGGCTCGAGGGTGCGGACGGCCTCGTCGGCGAGGCGCGACACGGTCACGGTGGCGAGCCGCACTTCGATCTTGCCCGCTTCGACCTTGGAGAGATCGAGGATGTCGTTGATGAGCGTGAGCAGGTCGTTGCCTGCGTCGTAGATCATCGTCGCGAACTTCACCTGCTCCGGCGTCAGGTTCTCGGTCTTGTTCGCGGCGAGCAGCTTCGCGAGAATGAGCGAGCTGTTGAGCGGCGTCCGCAGCTCGTGCGACATGTTCGCGAGGAACTCGGACTTGTAGCGGCTCGCCCGATCGACCTCGGCGGCCTTCTCTTCGATGAGCTTCTGCGCGCGCTCGAGGCCGTTGCGCTGCAAGACCAGCGAGGCGTTCGAGGCCTCGAGCTCCTCTTTGCGTTCCTCGAGTTGGGCGTGCGCCAGGCGGAGCGCGTCGCTCTGCGACTGCAGCTCTTCGTTCGCGACCTGCAGCTCCTTTTGCTGCGTCTGGAGCTCGTCGCCCTGCCGCTGCGACTCTTCGAGGAGATCCTGCAGGCGCGCCCGGAACTCGGCCGAGCGAACGGCGACCGCGACGGTCTCGCCGATCCGGTCGAGCAAGCTCAGCGCCTGGGCGTCGGCCTCGCGGAGGAACCCCAGCTCGACGACGGCCTGAGGGGCGTCGTCGGTGCACGCGGGGACGATGAGGAGGTCGAGGGGGCGGTGTTGGCCCGTTCCCGAGCGGACCTCGAGGTAGTTCGGCGGCACGTCCTTGATGCGCCGGATCTGCTTCTCGGAGGCCGCCTGCCCGACCAGGCCCTCGCCCGTCTTGAAGTGGGCCGGACCTGCGGCCGCACTGTCGAGCGCGAAGCCCGCGCGTCGGGCCCAGCCGCCCGCATCCATGGCGTAGAAGGCGCCCACGTCGGCGTGGAGGTACCGGGCCAGAAACGAGAGCGCACGCTCGGCGACGTCGGCGGTGGGCCGGTCGCCCTGGATGGCCTCGGCGAGCTGCACATGACCGCGGCGGACCCAGTCTTCGGCCTGCATCTTAGAGCGTGCGTCCCTCTCGCGCGCGAGCGCCGACGTGAAGGTGCGCGCGATGTCGCCTATCTGCTTGCGCGAAAAGAAGGCGAGCACCACCGCGAGCGCGCCGAGGATCGCGTAGAACCCCGTCTGGGTCGTGCGCGCCGAAGCCCCGGCCGTGACCGACCGCTCGTGCCGCAGCGCGCGCTCGACGGACATCATGTCGTCGACCGCGTTGCGGATGTCGTCCATGTGCGCTTTGCGAAGCGTCATGTCGGCCAGCGACCGCGCCTCCTCGGTGGGCCCGGTCGCGACGATGCCTGCGGTCTCTCCCAGCCAGAGGCTGTAGCGCCGGGCGATGCTGGTGGCGCGCCCTTCCTGCTCCGGGCTGTCTGCGACCAGGACGCTCAGCTGCTGGAGGATGTCGAGCGGCTTTGCCTTGAGGTAAGGCTCGAGAAAGAGCCGATCGCCGGTGATGATGTAGCCACGGAACCCCGTCTCCTGGTCGATGATGACCTTCTCGACCTCGTAGGTCTTTCCGATGACCTCGTCGGAGTGGTCCACCCAGCGGGCGTCCTCGGCCATGCGCGAGACCTGGATCCCGAGGAGGGTCCCCGCGGCGATCAGCAGAATGACGGGCGTGACGAGCGCCACGAGCAAGCGGCGCGCAAGCGGGGTCTCGTCGATCGGGGTCTCTGCCAAGCCGCCGCCTCTTTTTCGTACCGGTCGTAGCCGCCGTGGCCAGTTCGTTGCCGTCCACCCCCCGGTCGCGAAACGGGAACCTAGCGGCCAGCTTGGGCCGGCGCCACGAATACCCGTGCCCGAGCTCGCTTCGGCCCGGGCCGTTCTAACGGGGTTTCGCCTGCAACTTCGCGCTCATCTCGCGCCCGAGCTCAGCGGCCCGCTTGGAGGCCACCTCCACGGCGTCGATGAGCGTCTTCCGGAGGGCGCCGCTCTCGAGCGTGTGAAGCCCGGCGATGGCCGTTCCACCGGGGCTCGTCACCATGTCCTTCAGGCGGCCCGGGTGCTCTCCGGTCTCGAGGAGGAGCAGCGCCGAACCGAACACGGTCTGCGCCGCCAGGAGCAGCGCGGTGTCCCGGTGGAGGCCGACCTTGACGCCACCGTCGGCTAGGGCCTCGATGATCAGCATCACGTACGCGGGCCCGCTGCCGCTCAGGCCCGTCACCGCGTCGAGGAGACCTTCGTCGAGGATGACGACGCGGCCCACGGCCTCGAAGAGCTCGCGCGCGATCCGGAGGTCGTCGTCCTTCGCGTGCGCTCCGCCGGAGATGGCCGTGGCGCCCGCCTGGACGGTGGCCGGGGTGTTCGGCATCGAACGGACCACGCGTGACCCGTGGGGGAGCCGCGCCTCGAGGGCGTCGATGGGCACGCCGGCCGCGACCGAGATGATGAGCTGGTCGGGGCGCACCTCGGCGCCGACCTCCGTCAGCACCTTGTCGATCACCTGCGGCTTGACCCCGAGGACGATCACGTCGCACTCCTTCAGGAGCGCGTGGTTGTCGGTCGTCGTGCGGATGCCGTGCGCGGCGTGGAGCTGCGCGAGCCGCTCGACCTTCGCGTCGCTCGCGAAGATGCGGTCGGGCGGCAAGACCTTCGCGTGCAAGAGGCCCTTGATCAGCGCGCCGCTCATGTTGCCGGCGCCCAGGAACCCGAGACGTCTCGTCTTCATTGAAGTGTCCTCGCGACTCCCGTCAGCGACTCGGTCAACCAACGCTCGACGATCTCGCGCGGCAGAGGGTCGTCTTCTCCGAGGTCTTCGGCGAAGCGCTCCCAGCGCGCGCGGAGCAAGGCGCGCCGCCCGACGCTGGGATCGTCGACGAGCGACGCGGCCCACGCGACGCCGAGTACGGCGCGGCGGTCGTCGGCCTCGAGACCGACGTGACGCTTCGCGAGCGCGACCGGCGCGCCCTGGGCCACGGGCGCGAGCGCTTCTTCTCGCCAGCGGCGGGGGAGCATGATCGTCGCCGTCAGCGCGGCGAGCTGCACCCCGAGGCCGGGGACGCGATCGGACAGCACGTAGCGCACGCCGTCGACGGCCGCGACGCCCGCCCTCCGGCGCCAGTCGATGAACTCGACCGCGCTGCGCCGCGCTTCTTCGATGTCGTCCGGGGTGACGCCCATCTTGGCGCCCACCACGCGGATCGCGTGCTCTTCGCGCGGATCGATCGCGTCGCCCGCGGCGGCCAGCCAGGCGCCGCGCACGATGGCGCGCGCGACGGCGTGATCGACCTCGCCCGGGTCGTCGAAGCTCTCGGGCGCGATCGGCGCTTCCCACCGGAGGGCGTGGGCGTCGGCCTCGGGGAGGCCCAGTGCGGCGATGACGGCTGCGATCGACCGGTACTCCTCGGGATCGAGCGATCCGTCGGCACCGAGGACGGCCCGGAGGGTGCGCACGGCGAGCGACCCGTAGCGCTTCACGCGCGCCACGTCGCGATCGCTGGGCTTGCTCGAGAAGAGGCTCCGCAACCCGCGGGCGCCGATCTCGAGGGTCACCTTCTCGCGCACCACGCCCATCATCGGCACCCACGCGGGCGGCGACACGGGCGCGAGCGCGTGCACCATCTCGATGTACCAGGCGTCGAACTCGGTGGTCATGCGCGCGTGCGGCTGCCCTTGCAGCGCGGCGGCATAGGCCGGTCCGCGCCGCTGGAGGACGCCGTCGAGCGCGTCTTTCGCGTCGCGCACGCCGGAGGCGAGCACGAAGATCGCGTCTTCGGCCATGATTCCCCCGAGCCGGCCCAGCGCGGCGGAGGCGAGCGCGGAGTCGCGCCCGGCCGGCGAACGCGCCACGGGCGACGCCGACGTGACCGGCCCCACCGACGAGACAGGTCCGTCGAACCCGGCGGGAGCGACAACGGGGCGGTCGGCCATGCCAGCCGGACGGTAGCGCATTCGTCGAAAAGTTGCCTCGCGGGCCCGTCCTGAGCTTCCTTCTCTCGCCATGCACCGCGCCGTCTCTCCGCCGATCGGTCGCGAGCTCTTTCTCTCCCTCTCCCGCGCGCTCGCTCCGTTCGCGTTCGTCGGTGGCCTCGGAGCGCTGGCGTTCGGGGCCGCGGCCTGCTTGCAAGACGTCAGCACGGGCACCGGAACGACCGATCCGACGGCCGCCGCGTCGACGGCGGCATCGTCGGCCAACTCGGTGCCGAGCGGGGCGGGCTGCACCACGGACTCCGCGTCCCAGATCACGCTGTGCGAAGAGAGCAGCGTTTGCCCGATGATCGACGTCGACCAGAGCATCTTGCCGGGCTGCGGGTTCCGGCTCCGGCCGGGCGCCGTGATCGACCTCGAGTGCATGTGCGCTGACTCGCTCTGCCCGATCGGCGTCGCCGACAGCTGCGATCAGGCCCTTCAACTGCTGACGTCGGAGACGTCGGCGCTAGGCGTTTGCCAGGAGGCCTCCAACGGCCACTGCGTGCAGGTCACGGCATCGGACGCCGGCACGACCACCGGCACCGCGGCGACGACGACGACCCCCGCGGCCACCCCGAGCACTTGCGACAAGCAGTGCGAGAGCGAGTGCGCCGGGGAGCCGGACTGCATCCAGCTCTGCGGGTGCTGAGCAGCCCGCGAAGGATCACGCGCGAGGCGACGGCGCGGAGGTCGTTTCGAGCCGGCCCGCCAGCCGCTCGAGTGGCTCGAGGAATCGCTCCGGCATATAGGCGCCGACGAGGAGCGTCATCATGAGGAGCGCGAACCAGACGACGGGGCCGAAGCAAAGGCCGATCATCGCGTGCATCCCGAGCCCGAAGACGAAGGCGAAGGGGCGCGTCCGCGCGAGACCGAACCAGAGCGGCGCGAGCACCTCGAATGCGAGCACGAGCCCCTGCATCGCCGTCCAGCTCCAGCCGGGCAGGGTCGACGCCAGCAGGAACGAGAGCCGCGTCTGGTAGCTGTCGTGCAAATGCGACCACAAGACGAGCGGCGTCGTGAGCCAGTCGCCGCGCGCCTTCGCGATGCCCGACGCGCTGTAGATCGTGACCGGCAAGAGCTGCAGGAATCGCGCGGCGCCCATGGGCTGGAATGGCTCCGGAGCCGGTCGACCGCGGCGGCTCGCGAGCCATGCGTCGAGGCCGAGCCGCGAGCCCGCCGGCGCCGCGGCGACGCCGAGGATGACGGCGGGCGACAGCTTGCTCACGGTGAAGGCCGCGAGGCGATCCGACACGGCGACGAAGACGAGCGTGGTCGCGAAGACGAGCGCGCTCGCGCGCGTCTTGTAGCCGACGGCGCAGGCGAGCCCCGCGGCGACCATCGCGGCGGCCAGCACCCAGGCGAGCGCGGAGGGCAGGGGGGGAACGTAGAGCGGCTGCCGCCAGTCGCCTCCGAGATCGGGCACGCGAAAGCCGGCGTCCCCCACCCACTCGTCGGCGTGAGCGAGGCGGCCCGACATGAAGCCGAGGATCGCGAGCGGCGCCGCGATGCGCACGATCTCGACGCGGAGCACCGGCAGGGGCTCGTCGAGCCAGTCCGAAAGAGCGTGGAACATCAGTTCGCGCCCTCGCCCTTGCCGTCGCTGCCGCCCTTGCCGCCGCCGACGGCCTTGCCGCTGCCCTCGCTCGTGTCGTCGCCGCCGCCCCTGCCGTCGCTGTCGCCGCCGCACCGCGCGGCGATCTCCGAGCGACGCGTGTGATAGAAACCGTGGCGTTCGCCGGCGGGCACATCGGCGAGCGGCACGCGGCGGCTGCGCTCGAGCGGCTCGCCCGGGCTCGGCAGCGGGATGCGCAAGCTCAGCATCCGCACGCCGCCGAGGGCCTTCAGCGCGTCGATGCCATCGAGGCCCTTGCCGCTGAGGTGACGGTCGACCAGGTACGCTTCGAGCGCGCGCATCGTGGTGCGCTCGTCGCGAAAGAAGTGCATCACGCGCTGGAAGCGGTTCTCCTTGTCCTCGGGATCGATGGGAAAGTAGGGTCGCGTGTCGAGCTCCTCCCATTTCTTGTCCGTGCAGACCCACGCCTCGGCGCGGTAGTCGATCGACATGGTCGCCGCCTTCGGGAAGAGCGCGGCCACCTGGAGGAAGTAGTTCGCGACGCGCGGCAAGACCTGCGACGGCAACGTGCTGCCCACACCGTCGAGCCACACGCCGGCGAGATAGGCGCCCGCCAGCGCGGTGAGCGCCACCCGACCGCGAGGGCTGCGGCCGTTGCTCAAGCGGAGTCGCCGTTCATGGCGAAGACGGCCTCGGCGAGGCGCAAGACTTTGCGCTCACCGGGGCGATCGAACCGAAGGGCCAGCATGAGAACGTGGAGGGCAGTAAAGGGCCAAGGCCCTCACGAGGGCAAGGCGAACGGGGGACCGGGCCCTCTCCGCCACGGGTGGCCTTCGCGCGCCGCCCGGCGTACCTAGAGAAACATGGTTGCTGCCCCGGGACGCCGGTGACGCCGCTCGCAACGCCGGCCGCCCTGCCCGCGCCGATCGTGTGCGGCTCGCTCTCGCGGCTCACGAGCCCGCTCGGGCGAGCGATGCACGAGGCCGGGTACCGAGCGCTCGGCCTCGCGTTCACGTACCTTCCGTTCGCGGTCACCGATCTGCCGGGCGCCATCACCGGCATGCGGGCCCTCGGAATTCGCGGCTTCGGCGTGTCGCAGCCCTACAAGCAAGAGGTCATGGCGCTGGTCGACGCCCTCGAGCCGACCGCCGCGCGCATCGGCGCCGTCAACACCGTGGTGAACACGGCGGGCCGACTCGTCGGACACAACACCGACTGGCAAGGCGCGATGCGCGCGCTCGAAGAGGTGCGCGCCCTGCGCGGTGCTCGAGTGCTCCTCATCGGGGCCGGGGGAGTGGCGCGCGCGATCGCGTTCGGCCTTCGCGACCGCGGCGCCGTCGTGACGATCGCGAACCGCGATCGCGCGAAGGCCGAGTCTCTCGCGGCCGCCACCGGAGCGCGCGGCGCCGGCCTCGACGAAGCCGCGCGCGCTGGCGACTACGACGTCGTGGTCAACGCGACCAGCATCGGCCAGGTCGACACCCAGGCCGAGAACCCCGTTTCCCCCGCGACCCTCCACGAAGGGCAAGTGGTCATGGACGTGGTCTACAAGCCGCTTCGCACGCCGCTCCTCGACGGCGCGGAGAAGCGCGGCGCGATGCTGGTTCACGGCGGGCGGATGCTCCTTCACCAGGCCGCGTCGCAATTCGAGCTCTACACCGGGGCGCCCGCGCCTCTCGAGGCCATGGACGCTGCGCTTCGCGCCATCACTGGGTAGGGAGAGATCATGGGGCAAAGGGACACGTCGGCGAACGCGAACACTCCTCCCCACAGCGAAGCTGACGACCGGGCGCGCCCCTTCCCGCCTTCCTGTTCAACCCTCTCGCAGAATCACCCGCGAATGGCCTGCAAAGGCGATGTGCGCGCCGCCCGGATGGCAGGCAAGAGTCCGCCGACGAGCCCCATGCCGCACGCGAAGACGAGCGAGATCGTGATGACCCGGAGCGTCGGGTCGAAGGAGAAGACCATCTCCGACCAGCTGGCCATGTTGATCATCGAGAACTGCACGAAGCCCATGAGCATCGAGGCGGCCGCGCCCACGGCGCCGCCGACGATCGAGAGCATCACCGCCTCGAGCAAGAACGACGAGAGCACGCTGCGCCGCGAGAACCCGAGCGCGCGCAAGGTGCCGATCTCGCGCTGGCGACTCGCGACCGCGCCGTACATCGTGATCATTCCGCCGATCATCGCGCCTGCCGCGAAGAAGATCGACACGACGGTCCCGAGGACGCCGACGAACGTGGCCACCCCTTCCGACTGCTTCTCGTAGAACGCGGTCTCGCGGAGCGCCTGGAGGCCGAGGCGCTTGTCGTTCTCGACGCCCGCGCGGAACGCGTCGAACTTGGTCGGCGATTCCAGCTCGACCCGCACGCTCGAGTAGATGCCCTCGCGGTGGTAGGCCTGGCGAACGAGGTCTCCGTCGCCCCACACCTCGGACTCGTACGACGACCCGCCGGCGTCGAACACGCCCACCACGCGCACCGGCCGGTTCTTCTTGAGGTCGAAGGTCTGATCGAGCTCGAGCCCCTCGATGCGCCCGCGGATGCGGCTCCCGATCATGACCTCGTCGGCGCCGGGCCTGGGCGGCCGGCCCGCGACGACGTGGACCTCGGGCCGGAACGCCATTCCGCCGTCGGACAGGCCACGGATCGAGACGTTGGTGACCCCGTCGGCGCCGAGCTTGGGCATCGCCGCGACCACGACGACCTCGGAGCTGCCGAGCGGCTTGCCCTGACCGTCGACCTTGACGCCGGGCGCGGCGAGGATGAGCGGCACGCTCGACTCTTCGATCACGCTGCCGAGCTCCGCGTCGCTGCCCATACGGAGCACGATGGCGTTGTCTGGTTTGCCCGTGGCTCCGAGCGTCTTGCGGATCCCGGCCGAGAGCATCAGCGACGCCGCGAGCACGAAGACGACGAGCGCGATACCGAACGCGGTCGCGAGGGTGGTAGCCTTGCGGACGATGAGGCTGCGCACGTTGTAGCGAATGGGGATCATGGGTCTTCCTTCCCGCTGCGCGTCACGCGACGCGCCGCACGGCGTCGATCACCCGGAGCTGCGAGGCCCGCCACGCGGGGATCACCGCGGCGGCCCCGCCGAGGAAGGCCGCGAGCGCCAGGGCGAGGATCATGTTCTCGGGCACGAGGCGAAAGTAGGGGAAGAACGACCCCATGTTCTCTTCGATGTAGCGGCCCACCGCCAGGTTGATGAACGGCCACGCGAGGCCGACGCCGAGGGCCCCGCCGGCGGCGCCGAGGACGATCGACTCCGCGACGACCCAGATGGCCACGTGCTGGGGCAAGAAGCCGATCGCGCGGAGCACGCCGTACTCGCTCGTTCGCTCGCGGACGCCCATGGCGATCGTGTTGCCGAGGATGAGCGTCATGATGACGAGGATGACCGCCGACACGATGTCCATCGCCTTCAAGATGGCCGAGAACATCGCCAGGAACGACGCGTTGAAGCTGCGCTCGTCTTGCGAGCGCGTCTGCGTGTCGCGATCGTCGAAGATCTTGTCGAGCGCAACGCCCACGTCGGCCGAGTGGCCCGGCTCGTCGACCCGGCTCACGATCCAGCCGACCATGTCCCGGCGAGCCGCGGGCATCGAGTCGTTCAGGTAGTCCCAGTGGAAGACGAAGGTCGACCGATCGATCGAGCGCGCCGTGGCCGTGTAGATCGAGTCGACCGTGAAGGACCAGTCGCCGGGATAGATCCCGCTGTCGAGGTGGACCTTGTCGCCCACCTTCCACCCGAGCTTCTTGGCGAGCACGTCGCCCACGATGGCGCCTTGCTTGTCGTGCTTCCAGGTGTCGAGCTGGTCGGACGGGACGCTCATCTCCGGGTACACGTCGAAGTAGGTCGTGGAGTCGACGGCGAGCGCCCCGAAGAACTCGCTGTCGTGCTTGGGGTCTTTCCCGCCGAACCAGTTCGCCCAGGTGGCCACTTGAACGTGCGGCGCGTTGCGCACGTCTTCGACGTACTTCCTCGGGAGCGTCATCACGAACGTCACCTTGTGGCGCGTCACGACGCGGTCGCGCGCCGCGAACGCGGCGCCCGAGGCCCAGGCCCAGGTGACGGTTCGCAGGAGGAGGAACGCCACGATCGCGATCGCCACCGCGACCGCGGTCAGGATGGCGCGAAAGCGGTTTCGCGACAGATTGCGAACGGCCAGGCCGGTGAGCGTCACGAGACGAGCTTTCCCTTGTCGACGCGGCGGATGATCTTCGCGCGCTCGGCGGCGGCGGGGTCGTGCGTGACCATCAAGATGGTCTTCCCGAGTTGCGAGTTCAGCTTCTCGAGGAGCGAGAGGATCTCGTCGGCCGCGGCGCGATCGAGATCGCCCGTGGGCTCGTCGGCCACGATGATGGTCGGATCGTTGACGATGGCGCGTGCGATGGCCACGCGCTGCTCCTGCCCGCCGGAGAGCTGACGCGGAAAGTGCTGCGTCCGGTCTTCGAGCCCGACGACGCGGAGCGCAGTCTGCGCGCGCTTCTTTCGCTCGGTCGAGCCGAGGCTCGTGAGCAAGAGCGGAAGCTCGACGTTCTCGAGCGCCGTGAGCACCGGCAAGAGGTTGTACGACTGGAAGACGAAGCCGATGGTGCTCGAGCGCCACTTCGCGAGCGCGCCCTCGCTCATGCCGTCGAGTCGCTTGCCCGCGACCTCGACGCTCCCCTGGCTGGGCCGATCGAGGCCGGCGATCAGGTTGAGCAGCGTGGTCTTTCCCGAGCCCGACGGGCCCATCAGGGCCTCGTACGAGCCCGCGGCGACATCGAGATCGAGCCCTTCGAGCACGTGAACGGCCTCGCCCCCGCGCTCGTAGATCTTCGATACCCCCTGGAGCCTCACGATTGACTTGCCGTCGCCCGGCGCCTCGGCCATCACGGACTCCTTTCTTTGATCGCCTGTCCATCGCCGAGCGTCGGGCCCGGGTCACGCACGATCTTGGTGCCGGGCGCGGGGCCCTCGGCGAGCTCGAACCCGTCGCCGAACGGCGGACCGAGCGTCACGGGCGTCATTCGTACGTGCCCCGAGTCGAGCGTGAACACGACCTTCGCGCCGTCACGATCGACCACCGCGCGGCCGGGCACGATGCGTTTCGGCTTCTCGCTAAGCTTGGCCGCGTCGAGAGGCGCGTCGAGGAACGACACGCGCGCCGCCATCTCCGGAAGGACCGTCGCGTCGCGATCGACGAAGCGCACTTTGACCGTGGCGGTGGCCTTGGCGCGATTGAGCTGCGGGCTCGTGTCGGCCACTTCGCCGCGCCAGCGCTTGTCGGGGTACGCGTCGAGGACGATCTCGCAAGGGCCGCCGGTCTTCACGAGGTGAAGCCGCCCCTCGGGCACGTCGGTCTCGACGACGATCGAGTCGAAGTCGGCGATTTTGGCCATGGATGTTCCAGGGGTGACCACATCGCCCGGCTGCAGCGGCTTCGTCATCACGGTGCCGTCGATGGGGGCGTGGATCGTGGTGTTCGCGAGGTTCACTGCCAGCGCCGTGACCTCGGTCTGCGATGCGGCCACGTCGGCGTCGGTTGCGTGCACCTGCTCCTCGAGCGACTTGGCGCGGAGCGCGAGATCGTCGGCCGTGGCCGCGCCGACCGCGCCCGTCGCCGCCAGCTTCTGCTCTCGCTGGAGCTGGAGCTGCGTCTCGGCGAGCTGCGCGCGCGACGTGGCCGCGCGGGCCCGTGCCGCCGCCACGCGCGCCTGCGAGCTCGCGACCTGCGTGCGCTGGTCGCTGGGATCGAGCTCGAAGATCACGTCGCCTCGCTTCACCTTGCTGCCCTCGCGCACGGTGGATTTTTCGACGCGTCCCACGAGCTTCGACGAGACGTCGACCTCGACTTGCGGCACGACGTATCCGGTCGACGTGAGCTCGATCTGCGCCTGCGCCGGCGAGACGAGCGCGACCTCGGTGAGCGCCACTTCGGTCTTGAAGAGCTGAGCCTCGAGCATCGGCGACGCGACGTGCCACGCAACTGCCACGATCACGCCCAGGACGGCGACACCCACGATCCAGCGTACGGCGCGCCCGAACGAAGACGAAGGGGGCGGTCCGTTGCGGTCGATCCGCAGCGATGCCAGGTCCGACGAGAGGCGATCATCCATTTCCGGGCGGCCCAGCATAGCGACGTCCAGGACAAATCGGTACGCTGCCTTCGCGAGCGCTTTTTCGATGACGCAGCGCGAAGAACAGCACGCGGCTTCGCCTCGCGTCGCCGCCGAAGGTCTGGTCGAGGGCGAAGTCCTGCCGGCCGTTGCCCGGCCGCTGATCGTTCGCGAAGGCCGCGTACTCGCCTATCGGCAGCTCGACGTGGCCGACGAGATCGATCTCGCAGCGTGCCAGGCCCTGCTCCGCGACAGCGCCCCGAAGCGAGGGGTCTTGAAGCGGGAAGGGGCCCAGTCACTGGTCATTTCGTCGCCGCCGCTCGAGATCGGGCTCGGCTCGCGGGTGGTCACGCTCGCGCGCACCGGCAAGGTGCTCGAGGCCGAGGTCTCCGCCCGAGTCTTCGACTATGGCGCGGTGTCGATCTCGTTCGAGGTGCCGATCGCGCAGGGCATCGAGCTCGCCGCGATCATCCCCTGGTGCGACGAGCTGTACGACTCGTCCGAGCTCGATCTGGCCGCGCGCGAGATCGTGAGGCCGCTGCTCGCGCGGCTCGCGAGCGCCGTTCGCGGCCCCCACGACTGGAACGCCGTCGAGACGTACACCGTCGTCTTCGTGCGCCGCTTCGACGGCGACCCTCCGGCGAGCGAAGTTCTCGCGGCCCCCTCGCTCGCGAGCCTGGTGCTCGGAGAACCCGCGAGCCGCCGGCTCTCCCAGGAGCAGCGCGAAGACGTCCTCAAGCACGCGTACAGCTACTTCGACGACGACCTCGTCGTGGTCGACTGGAACTGCGCGTTCGTCCTCGAGCCCTCCGGTAGCCGCGACATTCCCGACATCCTCGAGCTCGCGTCGTCGCAGCTCCTCGAGCTTCGCTACTACGACGAGCTCTTCGACACCGAGCTCGCGCGCGTTTACCGCGAGCTCGATCGCGCGCACGGCGGTCACTTCGGGGAGGTCGTGCGCAATCCCTGGGTCGACCTCGGGCGCCGCGTCGTGCGCCGCCTCGTCGAGCTCAGCGAGTTCGCCGAGCGCGTCGACAACACGCTCAAGGTCATCGGCGACTTCTACCTCGCGCGCGTCTACGAGAGCGCCGTGCGCCGGTTTCGAATCCGCGCGTGGCAGGCCAGCATCGACGCCAAGCAGGCGCTCCTCGCCCAGGCCTACAGCTTGATTCGAGGGCAGATCGACGCTCGCCGGACGACGCTCCTCGAGCTCGTCGTCATCGTCTTGATCGTCGTCGAGGTCCTGCTCGCACTGCGGCACTGACGACACGCCCGGGCGAGGGGCTGTGGCGCGTTGCCCCAGCTGGCGGCCGCAACTATGCGAAATATCAGCGCTCGCCGCTGGTCCCGACCATGCACCCGCGCCCACACATGGATTGGATGAACTTGACCCCGGGGTGGCTCTTCCTCGTCGCCACGTCCTTCGTGGCGGCGTGCGCCCTGTGGACCGGGTTGCTCTTCTCCGTCAGCTGGCTGACCGGCCGCGCGCGCATGATGGCCGACGGCCCCGAGCTCGCCGCCTTGGCGCTCACGCTCTATCGCCGGTGGGCGACGCCGCTCCTCGTGGCGAGCCTCGTCACCGGGTTCGTCTCGCTGGCGGGCGGCCCGAGCGACCGCCTCCGCGCCCACTGGGTCTACGGCATCATGGCGGCGCTCGTGGCGATGATCGCCCTGCACGCGACCGTCGGCTCGCGCGCGAGGCGCGTCGTCCGCGGCAGCATGCGAGCCACCCAGGGCGAGGGCTTCCGCCGGGCCGCTCTGCTCGTGTCCTTCGGCGCGATCATCGCGTTCGCGGCGCTGCGCACGTCCCTCGTTCCCTGAGACGCGGGCGGCCCCTACCTCCGCGCCCCTACCTCGGCGCCCTACTTCGGCGGTGGTTGGAGATTCAGAGCGTCGTCTCGAACTCGATGTTCGAACCGGTGACGTGTCGCCCGGCCGAGAAGAAGTCGAGCGGGTACGCCTGACCGATTGTCAGCCCGAGCGAGTCGACCTTCACGGTCCTGGGGCTCCGGCCCGCGGATGCCGCGTCTCGCCGCCGTCGTCGCCTGGCGGAGCGCCCTCATCCGGATGCGATCCGCTGTCGCCCGACCCTGCGGCTTCGCCCCGGCGCCGCCTGAGCTGCTGCCCGCAAGCAGGCAGGAGCGCGAGCGCGACAACGGGCATTGCCGCGGGCGGAAGCTTCATGATCACTCCGCGGTCCGGCCGCGTCGCTGCCGCTCGCCCGTCGCGCTGGAGACATCCCAGCGCGAGTGTCGAGGGTCTGAACGTGACGGACCCGGTCACATGACGTCGATGGCGCCGCGCGTCAAGTAAACCGCACGCTCCGCCGGTGACCGTGACACGGCGCTGACATGGGGCCCGCAGAGGGCTCGTGAATTGTGGGACGAATGGGCGGACGTCTTCGTCCGCTTCCGCGAATGCGGCCTCAGCTCGCGGGCGCGGCTCGAACGGCCCCGCGCGCGCACCGAGCGAACGAGAGGGCGAGCTTCAGGGCAAGCCGCGGACGTTCTCGGCCTGCAGGCCTTTCGGACCCTGCTTCACGTCGAACTCGACCTTCTGACCCTCTGCGAGCGAGCGGAAGCCCGTGCCCTGGATCGCGGACTGGTGGCAAAAGACGTCTTTGCCTCCACCGTCCGGCGTGATGAAGCCGAAGCCCTTGGAATCGTTGAACCACTTCACAATGCCTGTTGCCATGTTCTGCTCTTCCTTCGGAAGCGTAAGCGCTCTCGCTTACGCGGACCTGCAACGTAGTCAGGTCCAACGTTGGTATCGGAAGATCCGCATCGTGTCCTCTACATTCGCGTGGACGGCCGGCGAGCGGCTCGGCGACCGCGAGGCGAAAGCCTCGGCCGGCGCCGGGTCGAACGTCAATTCGCAAGCGAGGCGAGCGTTTCGCGCACGGTGGCGTCGTATTCCGTCTCCAGCAGCCTTCGGAGGCGGTCGGGCTCGTAGTTCTGGAGGCGCATCAAGGCGCGCGCCGCGGCCTGCCGCGTGAGGGGCAAGTAAAAGCCCGCGCGGTTCTCGAGGACGCCCATCAGCGCGCCCGCGCTCGTGGTCTCGTCGCGCTCCGCGAGCGCAGCAATGGCGGCCAGGCTGACGAGCGCGTCGACGTCGGCCACCGCCGAGACGACCGGCGTGGCCTGGTTCGGGGGCAAGAGAACGCCGAGCGCACGCACCGCCGACGCTCGGGTCATCGGATTGAAAAAGCCGTCGCGGTTCTCGAGCACGCCCTCCAGCGCCGAGCTGGCCACGTCGCCCCGGTGATTGCCCAGCGCCTCGGCGGCCTGCGCCGCGACCTCCGAGCTGGGATCGCGCAGCGCGGCCACGAGGGCCGAGGTGGTCTCGGCGTCGACCGTTTTCGACAGGGCGAGCGCCGCGCGCGCCCGGTCCGCGTAGTCGCTGGCGTCTCGCAGCTGCGCGAGGTGCGGACGATGCGACGCTTGCGAGGGGGGCGGCGGAGCGAGCGGAGCCTGCGGAGGGGGGTCGAGCGCTGCGTGGGCTTCGCTGTCCCGCGACGCGTCTCGAGGGGCGCTGACACTGGCTGGAGCGACGATGGGCCCCGGCGCCGCGACGGGCAAGAGGTTCAGCAGTCGCGAGAGCTGCGGCCAGCGGGCCGCGGCGGCATGGAGGGCCGTGGTCGCGAGCTGCTGCTGCGCCGGCGGGATCCGCGCGAAGAGCAGGCGGATCGCCCGTCGAGCGGGCGTGAGCAGACTGCGCACGGCGAGGAAGCGACTTTGCGGAGCGTCGTTCTGGGTCACTGCGCGAACCCTTATCCTTCGGTCGTTTCGGCCGCGTAACCGGAAGATTGCCGGTCGGCCGCGGGTTTTCCCGCTGCCGGCACGCTGGAGAGCGCGCGGCCTCTCGGGCTCGCGCTCGTCACCTGACTCGGCCACCTGGGCAGTCACCTGACTCGTTCACCTGCGCGTTCACCTGGCCTTCCACCTGGGCAATCACTTGGCAAAATACGTCGTCGCGCGCTTGTGGCCTACGGCGCGAATCTTCTTTCGCGAGAGCCCCTCCTTCAAGATGCGCGGCAGCTCCTTCGCTTGTAGGCTGAGCTCGGCGCGGATTTGCTCGGCGCGCAAACCGTTCTTGCGACTGCCGAGCAAAGACACCACGATCTCGAGCACCTTCGCGATGTCTTCGGCGGAGCGACGGGGCAATCGGCCCCCGGCGGCCGACGGACTCGCGTGGATGGGCGCGGGCGTGGGACGTGCCGCCGCGCCTCGCGCGGGCCTGGATGGGGCCGACGTGGCGCTCGACGCGCTGCTGCTGACGAGCTCCTGCAAGGACGAGCTCTTGACGGCCGTGAGAACGGAGTCAACGAACGACGCCGCGAGCGCGGAAATTCGGGATTGAAGTTGGTTGGCCATGATCGCGGCCAGCATACAGGAAAAAAAATGGTCGAAATACTCTTGATGACATGCGCAGAGACGGCGCTCTCGTGCGTAACCGTGGAATCCGTGGCAGCATTCCGCCGAGACGCGAAGGAAGAGAGCGAAGGAGTCAAGCCATGAAGAGCACGGTCGCGCTCCTGGCGACGCTGACGGGCCTCGCTGCCGCCACGGCTTCGGCACCAGCCCTCGCGGCTCCCCCGTCGCCCGAATTGATGGACCGCATCGCGGCGTATGCCGCGGGATTCGAAGCCATGCGCACGCGCGTGAGCTTCGCGGTCGACGGCCGCATGGAAACGCTCGATCGCGCCGGGCGGACCGATGCCGTCAAAGAGATGAAGGCACGCATCGAGGGAGACGGGCACGACGCGAAGTTCGTCGTCTTGAAGTACACCGAAGACGGCGAAGACAAGACGGCCGAGGCAGAGAAGAAGGCGCGAGCGAGCGCCGCGGAGCGCAAGGCCCACCCCGACAAGAAGCGAATTCGTATTCCGATGCTCGCCGCGGAGCAACCGCGCTACGTCTTCGATCTCGTCGAGATCGATCGCGCCGATCCGTCGCGCGTGCGCATTGCCTTCGTGCCGAAGACGCCGGCCGACGACGCCATCGAAGGATCCGCGTGGATCGACAGCCGAACGGGCGCGCCGATCGCCGCCGGATTCAAGATCAGCAAGACACCGATCTTCGTCGACTACGTTCACTTCACCGTCGAGTTCGGCGCGCAGGCGGGCTACGGCGCGGCGGTCTCGAAGGTGGTCGTCGACGGCGATGGCGGGGTCCTCTTCTTCCGCAAGCGCTTTCACGGCACGGCGACGCTGTCCGACTACCAGATCGTCCCGTGATTCGCGCACCCGCCTCGGTTCACGCTCCCTTGAAGAGGGAGATGGGCCGCAGAGGGAAAGCGCCGGGAGACCGGCAGGAGGAAGTAGGTGAGCGGAAGGTGAGCAAGCAGGCATCGGAAGCAAGTCCTACCCCGGCTGTCTCCTCTCGAGCTACGCGGTGCCCGCGCTGGCTTGCGACACCTGGGCGAGGAGGGCGGTGATACGCCGCGCGAAGCCGTTGGGGTCTTCGATCGGGGCGCCCTCCGCGACGAGGGCCTGGTCGTAGAGGACTTCGATCCAGTCGGCGACGTGCGCGGCGTCCCGCTCGCCTCGCTCGGCGAGCGTCTTCAGGCTGCGGACGATCGGGTGCTCGGGGTTGAGCTCCAGGATGCGCGACGACTTCGGCACGTCGCGGCCGGCTTCGCGAAGGAGGCGCTCGACGTACCCGTGCGGGCCACCGCTCGCGAGCACGAGGCATGCAGGAGAATCGGTCAGCCGGTCGCTCGGCCGCACCTCGGTGATGCGGTCGCCGAGCACTGCGCGAATGCGCGCGAAGAGCGGCCCCAGCGCCTCGGTGTCGGCTATGCGGGCCGTCTTCTCCTCGTCGGTCGCTTCGATCTTCAGATCGGCGCGCATCGCCGAGACCAGGTTCTTCCCCTCGAACGTCCGGAGCGATTCGGTCGCCCACTCGTCGATCGGATCCGTCATGAGGAGCACTTCGTATCCGCGCTTCCGCAGGCCCTCGAGGTGCGGCGCGCCTTCGAGCGCTCGGCGCGACTCGCCGATGGCGTAATAGATCGCGTCCTGGCCTTCTTTCATGCGCTTCACGTAGTCCGCGAGCGAGACGTTGCCTTCGCCGGCGGTGGTCTCGTAGCGGAGCAGCTTCGCCAGCCGGTCTTTGTATTCGAAGTCGCTCGCGACACCTTGCTTGAGGAGCGGCCCGAACGCCTTCCAGGCGACGGCGTAGTCGTCGGGGCGTTCACTCGCCAGAGCTTCGAGCGCATCGAGCACGTGCTTCACGAGTTGCTTCTTGATCGTCCGGACGGCGGGCGACTGCTGGAGCACGTCGCGCGAGACGTTGAGCGGCAGGTCGTCGGAATCGATGACGCCGACGATGAATCGCAGCCACTCGGGAACGAGCTCTTCGCAATCCTCCATCACGAGGACGCGCTTCACGTAGAGGCGCACCCCGCGGTGCTTCATCCCTATGCGCAGCTCGAACGGCTTGTCGCGCGGAACGTAGATCAGGCCGGCGAACTCCTGCGTTCCCTCGACCTTGAAATGCGCGCGCGCGATCGGCGCTTCGCCCTCGGGGGCGTGCGCCAGGTGGCGATAGAACTCGCTGTATTGTTCTTCGGTAATCTCACCCTTGGGCCGCTGCCAGAGCGCGCTCGCGCGGTTGATCGTCTCGTACTCGGCTACGGCCTCGGCGCCGCTCGCCTCGGTCCCGTCGCTCCCCTTGCTGCCCTTGCTGCCCTTGCTCCCCTTGCGCACCAGGAGCTGGATCGGATGGCTCACGTAGTCCGAGTAGCGCTTCACGAGATCGCGGAGACGCCACTCGTCGAGGAACTCTTTCTGATCCTCGCGGAGGTGCAGCGTGATCTCGGTGCCTCGGGCGGTTCGCTCGGCGGGCGCGACGGTGAACGTGTCTTTCGCCTCCGACACCCACACGTGCGCGACCTGGCCCGCGCCCGCGGCGCGGGAGACGACCTCGACCCGGTCGGCCACGAGATACGCGCTGTAAAAACCGACGCCGAACTGGCCGATGAGGCGAGCGTCCTTCTGGCCGCGCTGCGCGAGCTGCTCGAGGAAGGCCTTCGAACCCGATCGGGCGACGGTGCCCAGGTCGCTAACGAGCTCTTCTTCGGTCATCCCCGCGCCGGTGTCCTCGATCGTCAATGTCCCGCGGTCCCGGTCGGCCCGGATCCGGATGGCGAGGGTCGTGTCGCCCTCGAACAGGTCCGGCTCGGTGAGCGCACGGAAACGCAGCTTGTCGAGCGCGTCCGAGGCGTTCGAGACGAGCTCGCGGAGGAAGATCTCCTTGTGGCTGTAAAGCGAGTGGATCACCAGATGGAGGACCTGGCTCACCTCGGCCTGGAACGCGTGCGTGGCGGGGGCGGCGGCGGCGGTTTCTTCGGGCATGGGCACCGACACCGGTAACGCCTGGCCTCACGGTGTCAACCCGCGCCGCTCACGCTAGGAGGCGGTCGCGCATAGCGCGACCGCCTCCGTCGTGAGTTCCCAGGACGCGGACGGCTGCGCCGCCGCTAGGCCAGGACGCGGACGGCTGCGCCGCCGCTAGACCAGGCTATTGCGCACGCGGAAGCGGTTGCTCCCGGCGGAGCGGAGGCCGCGCGGCGCCGCCCTACCGCGCGAGGCCGTACACGAGTTCGCGCAGGAACCGCGCGCCGTCGGGCAGCCACTGCGATGGGTTGCGCTCGTCGGGGCCGTGCGCCGCGTGGCCGGCGAGCGCCTCGGCCTGGCTGATGGGCGTCACGTCGACGCCGTAGGCGCGAATGCCGATGGCCCGCAGATGCCGCGAGTCCGTCGCGCCCGTCCCCAGGGTCGAGACGATCGGGACACCGGGCCACACGGCGTCGACTGCTCTCTTCATGGCTTGCGCGAACTCGCCGTCGACCGCCGAATACGGCCCGAAGCCGAAGTCGGCCGTGGGCGTGATCTCCACCGACGGATCGCCCATGATCCGCTGCAGCGTCGCCAGCGTCTGTTCGCGGGTCTCGTCGGGCATGATGCGGCAGTTCACAGTGGCCTCGGCCGTCGTCGGGAGCACGTTGTCTTGCGGGGATCCGAGGAGCTGCGTGGTCACGCACGTCGTTCGCAGGTGCGCGTTCACGAAGCGCTCCTTCGAGAGAATACGCTCGTCTTCGTCGCTGACCTGCCCCACGCGGGCCACCCGCGCTTCGACCTCGGCGATCGCGCGCGGCTCGAGCTTTGCGTCCGCGGCGAGCTGATCCTTTGCAGCGGCGATGACGCGCGGAGGGAACCGGAACTCGCCGACCTTCACCAGCGCGCGCGACAGGGTCAGCACGGGATCGGAGTCGGTAGGCGGCACCGACGAGTGGCCGCCCTTGCCGCGAACGACGAGTCGATAGCTCTGGAACGTCTTTTCCGCGGCGCCGAGGCCCACTTGAACGACGTGCTTGCCCTCGTCGTCGAGCCTCACCGAACCGCCCTCGTTCAGGGCGACCTCGGCGTCGATGAGGTCTCTGCGGTTCTGCGTCAGCCAGCGGGCGCCCGCGCTCCCTCCGGTCTCTTCGCCGGCCGTCAGGGCGAAGATGACGTCGCGCGAGAGCGCGGGTCTGGTGCGCCCGATCTCCATGGCCAGCGCGACGATCGCGGCGGCCATTCCCTTGTCGTCGTTGACGCCGCGGCCCCACAGAAAGCCGTCTTTCTCGGTGACCTGAAACGGCGGTACCGTCCACGGTTGACCCTCGACGGGTACGACGTCGACGTGCGCGAGCAGCAGGAGCGGTCGCCTCGCCCCCGTTCCCTTGTAGCGCGCGACGAGGTTGCCGCGGCCCGGCGCGCTCTCGACGATCTCCACCGGGAGCCACGCGCGGAGCTGCTCGGCGATGGGCCTCAGCGCGTCGGTCTCGTGGCCGTGGCTCGTATCGACGGCGACCAGGGCGTTCAGCGACGCGCGCATGGCCCCGACGAACGCCCTGACCGCCGGCGAATCGGCCGATTGCGGAGCGGGCGCGGGCCTCGCGGCGCAGGACGCGATGGCGGCCACGAGGAGCAGAGGACGGCGCATGGCCCGCGAGTCTAGCGGCGGCGCAGCCGTCCGCGTCCTGGGAAGTCACGACGGAGGCGGTCGCGCTATGCGCGGGCGGCCTCCTAGCGGCGGCGCAGCCGTCCGCGTCCTGGGAAGTCACGACGGAGGCGGTCGCGCTATGCGCGGGCGGCCTCCTAGCGGCGGCGCAGCCGTCCGCGTCCTGGGAAGTCACGACGGAGGCGGTCGCGCTATGCGCGGGCGGCCTCCTCTAGTTCATCCGCGACGCGCCCATCGACACCCGGCCTCTGGATCGGGCATCGTACGCAGGCAATGCTCGACCTCTACACGTGGCGAACGCCGAACGGGAAAAAGGCCCCCATCCTCCTCGCCGAGCTCGGATGGCCCTACGAGCTTCACCTCGTCGATCTCGGGCAAGGCGCGCAGAAGAAGCGCGAGTACCTCGCGATCAATCCCAACGGGAAGATCCCCGCGCTCGTCGACCCCGAGGGGCCCAATGGCCTCGTCGTCGTGTTCGAGTCGGGGGCCATCCTCGAGTATCTGGCCGAAAAGGCTGGTCGCTTCCTTCCGAAGGAGCAGCCCGGGCGCGCCGAGGTCCTGTCGTGGACCTACTGGCAAGTCGGCGGCCCGGGTCCGTTCTTCGGTCAGCTGCTCGCGTTCGCGTCGCAGACGCCCCGCAACGAAGAGGCGTTCACGAAGTTCTTCGGCGAGTCGCAGCGGCTCGCCCGTGTGCTCGACGGGCGCCTCGCCGATCGCGAGTGGATCGCCGGCGCGTACTCGATCGCCGACATGATGAACTACCCATGGTTCGCCGCTCTGGCCGAGCGTCAGCCCGATGTGCTCGATGGCGCCGACCACGTGAAGCGGTGGATCGCGGGCATGGCCGCGCGGTCTGCCGTGCAAAAGGGCATGGCGGTCTGAGAGGGTCGGTCCGCGCCGGCGCCGCCCTCTCGCCCACCTCGCCCACCCTGACGCTCGGAGAGGTGTCCGCGGGGTGCGGGCGGAATGCCACCTCAGCGTCATCTCCCTGCATCGCCGCATCGTGAAATGGCTTTCACTGCCGGCGCGTAAATTCGGTTTGCGTGCAGGAAGCGCTCACCCCGTCCTCGGGACGGCCGTACTCCCTGATCGAGTCAATCAGAGACAGGTTCGGGGGAGAAAATGAGTTCACGATTCGTTGCGATGGGCCTCTTGGCGTTTCCGATCGTCACTGCGTACGGTTGCGGAGGCTCCGCGATCACGCCGGTGACCTTCGACTCCTTCGCAGACGGTGGCACCGACGCCGGTGGCGGCCATTACGGCAAGAGCGGCGGAACACCGCGCGACGACGCCGGGGCGTTCCCGGGCGACGACTCTTCCGACGGCGGCGACGACGCCACCCCGAGCGGACCCGACAGCGGCAACCCGAGTCCCGGCGACGACACGGCCGACAGCGGCACCCCGGCCAACCCCGGCGCGCCCGACGGCGGCAACACCCTCGATGGCGGCAACTCGCCTGCCGGCAACGACCCCGGCAACGCGGTCGACGGCAGCAACTCGCCCCCCGGCAACGACCCGGGTAACGCGGTCGACGGCGGCGGCTCGCCTGCCGGCAACGACCCCGGCAACACGCTCGGCGGCAGCGCGCCGGACGCCGGCAATCCTGCGCCTCCGCCTCCTCCGCCGGACCCCGGCATGGGATGCACCTCGTCCGTCCAGTTTGGCGGCCAGGGCGTCGCCGCCTACGCGTCCGGCCTCATCGGGCTCGACGTGGCCGACACCGGCTTCGTCCAGCTGACCTCGTCCGCGGTGCACAGGAGCACGACGGGGACGGGCACTGTCGACCTCCAGGCGCTCTTCGCGAGCCTCGATGGCTCCGGCTCGATGGTCCATGCGCTCGCCCAGATGGCCACCCCAGACGACAACCTCGGCCCGTTCGCCCCGTTCGCCATCCCCAACTTGGTCTCCGCCACGTTGATCAAGTCCGAGTCGACGGCCAGCTGCAACAGCTCGGTGCCGTCGGTCACGGGGGTCACCACCATCACCGACCTCAAGATCGCCGGCCTGGCCGTCGTCGTCGACGGCACCGTGAACCAGACGATCGCCGTCGCAGGCGTCGCCACGATCGTCATCAACGAGCAGGTCCCGGCCATCAACGCGACGCACGGCTCGATCGTCGTCAACGCGATTCACATCCGGCGGGTCGACGGGACCCAGGACGTCGTGATCGCGGCGGCGCTGGCGAAGATCAACTGCGCCTGCGCCGACTGATTGGCGTCACGCGCTCCGCTGGTACTCGGACGGGGTCTGGCCCGTCCACCGGCGGAAGGCCCGGGTGAAGCTCGCGGCCCCCGAGAAGCCCAGCAGGTATCCGATGTCCGTCATCGAGTGGCGACCCTCGCGCAGGTAGGCGAGGGCCAGCTCGCGGCGAGTATCGTCGACCAGCGCAGCGTAGGTCGTGGTCTCGAGGCTGAGACGTCGTTGCAGCGCCCGGGGGCTCATGCCGAGCGCACGGGCGACCTCGGCCTGCGACGGAGCCCCCGTGGCGAGACGGTCCATGACGAGAATGCGGGCCCGGTCGGCGAACTGCGCTCGATCCCATCGCGCGAGGGCCTGCGCGGCGACGAGGTCGTTGGCCCGCGCGATCTCCGGGTTCGCGCCCTGGACGCGCTCGTCGCACTTGGCCTTCGGCAGCGTGAGCGCGTCGGCGCTCGCCCCGAACGTGATGGGCGCGCGAAAGCACCGGAAGAACGGGCTCGGATCGCGCGGCGCCGTTCGCCGCAGCTCGACGGCGATCGGCGAGAACTGGCGGTCGGTCAGCGACCGGCACAGGCGAACGGCGACCGCGACCACGGCGTCGATCGCTTCGATCCCCGGGTGCGTCCCGGCCTCCGTCAGCACTTCGATCCGGTAGGTCGGACCGCGCTCTTCGAAGCGTATCGTCGTGATGTCCGAGACGAGCCGGTAGTACCGGACCATCCGATCGAGCGCCTCGCGAACGCTGCCGCTCGCCGCCAGCGAGAAGCCGAGCGCGTGGAACGTCATCGGCGACGTGTACCTCGCGACCTCGAGCCCGAACGAAGGGTCGTGCGTCGCCTCGACGGCGAGGCGCCAGAGCAGCGAGGTCGCGCTCACCGGATAGCGCGCATCGGGGTCGTCGACGGCGGCGAAATCGAGCCCCGCGAGGGCGAAGAGCGGCGGCGCCTGGATACCGCGAGCCTCGAGGGCCTTGGCGATCGCCAGGCCCCAGCTGCTGAGGGACGTCGGATCGCGGTGCGGGCGCTCCACGTCGCGCCGTGGAAGTCCTCCGTTCGTCTTCACGCGGAGCGTCATGCGAGCGTCATGCGAGCGTCATGGGGCGCAGGGCCGGTTGCGAGCGGGGAAGGACGGGTCTCGGCTCAAGGGGGTTCGAATAAAGGCGATTCGAAAAAAGGCGCCTCGGAAAAGCGTTTGGCGTGGATGGAGAAGCCGGGGACCGCTCGAGCCTATACCGTCGGTCCCACAGCAGCGTACGAGCGAGGTGTTTCATGACGACGAACATCACAGGCGAGGTAAAGCGCATCATCAAGGAGCAACTCGACGTCGACGAGGCCAAGATCGTCCCCACGGCGAGCTTCATCGACGATCTCGGCGCTGACTCTCTCGGGCTCGTCGAGCTGGTGCTCGCGTTCGAAGAGACGTTCCACTTCGACATCCCGGACGAGGACACTGAAAAGATCCGCACCGTGGGAGACGCCATCCGCTACATCGAGCAATACGCCGGCGCGGAGCCCGCGCCCGCCTCGTAGCCGAAGTACCCGACGTAGCGAACGCAAGGTGCGTTTCGGCCCGGCGGCCTCGCGTCGGGCGTGCGCTCATGTCGTAGCTGTGGTCCAATTGTCCGAGAGGTCTCGCTTTGGAAATCGCGTTTACTGCCGAGGAACAGGCTTTTCAAGACGACGTACGCCGATTCTTGGCCCGGGAGCTCCCGGCCGACATTCGCGACAAGGTGTACAACGCGCGCCATCTCGACCGCGACGAGTACGTGCGCTGGCAGAAAATCCTCCACGCCAAGGGCTGGGGGGCGCCCGCCTGGCCGGTTGAGTTCGGTGGCCCAGGGTGGTCGGCCATCCAGCAGCACATCTTCGACGAAGAGATGGCCCTCGCCGGCGCGCCGCGGACCGTTCCGTTCGGGCCAAAGATGGTGGCGCCCGTCATCATGAAGTTCGGGAGCCCCGAGCAGCAGAAGCGGTTCCTCCCGCGCATCATCGCAATGGACGATTGGTGGTGCCAGGGGTACTCCGAGGCCGGCTCCGGCTCCGACCTCGCGTCGCTCAAGACGCGGGCCGTGCGCGACGGCGACCACTACATCGTCAGCGGGCAGAAGACCTGGACGACCCTCGCCCAGTACGCCAACTGGATCTTCTGCCTCGTTCGCACCCGGCCCGACGGCAAGGCACAGGCGGGGATCTCGTTCCTGCTGATCGACATGAAGACGCCGGGCGTCAGCGTGCACCCGATCATCACGCTCGACGGCGCGCACGAAGTGAACGAAACCTGGTTCGACGACGTGCGCGTGCCTGTTTCGAACCTCGTCGGCGAAGAGAACAAGGGCTGGACGTACGCCAAGTTCCTTCTCGGGCACGAGCGGACCAACATCGCGGGCATCGGGGCATCGAAACGCGAGCTCCAGCGGCTGAAGAAGATCGCTTCCACCGAGACGCGCAACGGCAAGCCGCTGCTCGACGACCCGCATTTCGCCTCGCGCGTCGCTCAGGTCGAGATCGACCTCATGGCCCTCGAGGTCACCAACCTGCGCGTCCTGTCGGCCGAGCGCTCGCGCCGCGATCCGGGGGCGGTGTCGTCGATCCTCAAGATCAAGGGCTCCGAGATCCAGCAGACGATCTCCGAGCTCGCGATGCTGGCCGCCGGTCCCTACGCCCTCGCCGACGTGCGACAGGCCCGGGATGCCGGGGGCGCTCAAGGTCTCCTCGGGCCTGCCCACGCGACGCCCCTCGCGGCGACCTACTTCAACCTGAGAAAGACGACGATCTACGGTGGGTCCAACGAGATCCAGCGCAACATCATCGCCCACATGATCCTCGGACTATAGGCATCATCGACATGGACTTCGAATTCACCGAAGATCAGAACCTCTTGGCCGAGACGGTCCAGAAGTTCATGGCGGCGCGCTACGGATCCGAGAGCCGCCGCGCGGCTCACAAGACGCCCGGCACCTGGAGCCGCGACGTCTGGAGGACCCTCGCCGAGATGGGCATCGTCGGGCTGCTCGTTCCCGCGGAGCAAGGCGGGATCGACGGCGGTCCCGTGGAGACGATGCTGGTGATGAACGCGTTCGGCGCCGGAATGTTGCTCGAGCCGTACTGGTCGAGCGCGGTCTTCGCGACGGCGCTCCTCCGGCGACTCGGCGGTCCCGCCGCGGCGAAGCTCCTGGCTTCGCTCGCGGTCGGCGAGCATCTCGCGGCCGTCGCGCACGCCGAGCCCGGAGCCCGCTACGACGATCGCGTCCAGACCCTGGCGCGCAAGGCCGCGGGCGGCTGGACGCTCTCGGGGGCCAAATCGGTCGTCATCGGCGGCGGCGCGGCCGACACGCTGCTGGTGACGGCGCGCGTTCAAGGCGGCGACGGGCTCTCCGTGTTCGCGATTCCGCGCACGGCCGAGGGCGTACGCCTTCGCGAGTACCCGACGATCGACTGGCGTGGCGCGGCCGACGTGACGCTCGAAGACGTTCGCGTGAAGAGCGAGGCCTTGCTCGGCGGCGAGGGGGCGGCCCAGAAACCGCTCGACGACGCGCAAGACGTCGCGCTCGCGGCGCTCTGCGCCGATGCGGTCGGGAGCATGAAGGCCGCGCTCGAGGCGACCGGCAAGTACTTGCAGACGCGCGAGCAGTTCGGGCAGCCGATCGGGAAGTTCCAGGCGCTCCAGCACCGCATGGCCGACATGCTGATCCACTTCGAGCAAGCCAAGTCGATGGCCTATCTCGCGGCGATGCAGTGCGAGGCTCCCGACGCCGGCGAGCGGCGCAAGGCGATGTCGGCCGCCAAGGTCGTGATCGGTCAGTCTGGCCGGTACATCGCGCAGCAGGCCGTTCAGCTTCACGGCGGCATGGGCATGGCCGACGAGCTCGACGTGAGCCACTACTTTCGCCGACTCACCGCCCACGAGCTCACGCTCGGCGATACCGACCATCACCTCGAGAAGTTTGCCGCCGCCACCCGCTAGCGCGAGCGACGGCGTCGCGGAACGGGCCCGTCTCGACGCTCGCCGTGCTCAACGCACAGGAAGTGCGTTTCCGCGCGGCGACCGCCGATCCGGACCCGTTCCGCGACGCCGCCGCCCGCGCTAGGTCGAGCCTCTGCGCCTCGCGGGGACACGCGTCGGGCGTCCTGCCAGAGCAACGACGCTCGTCGCTCTTTTCTCGAACCCCAGATCTCTGCGCGCCCTCTGCGCCTCTGCGGCCAATCTCTCTCTCGTCTTCGCAGGACCCCTCACCAGGCCGCGCGATAGAGTTGCTCGATCTCGCCCGGCGAAGCCCGGCGAGCGGTGTACGCGGCGGCGAGGTCGGTGATGGCGATCTCGGCGCAGACGCCGAGGGCCTCTTTGGGAACGCCCACCTCCGACAGGCGCGTCGGGTGGTTGCACACACGAAGAAGCGCGTCGATCGCGTCGGCCGCCGCGACGGCTGCCTTCTCGGGCGCTTCGACGGGGACCCCCAGCGCCTGGGCCACCTCGACATGGCGCAAGGCCGCGGCCGGGATCCCGCCATTGAAGCGGACCACGTGCGGCAAGAGCACCCCGTTGCCGATCCCGTGCGGCACGCCGTGGCGCGCGCCGATGGTGTGGCTCATCGCGTGCACGAGCCCGACCGTCGAGCTGGAGATCGCCCAGCCCGCGAGCGTCGCGGCCGTTTGCATCTGGGCGCGCGCCTCGAGGTCGGCGCCGTGGGACACCGCGCGGGGCAGCCATCGTGCCACGAGGCGGATGGCGTGGAGGGCCTGGGCGTCGCTCATCGGGTTTGCGGCGCGCGCGGTGTAGGCCTCGACCGCGTGGGTCAACGCGTCGAGCCCCGTCGCTGCCGTCATTCGCGGAGGGAGGCCGACGATGAGCGTGGGATCGAGCACGGCGAGGTCGGGTGCGACGAGGTTATCGAGGATGTACGCCTTGGTGCCGACGTGTTCGTTCTTGATGACGGCGACGTTGGTCACTTCGCTTCCGGTGCCCGCCGTGGTCGGGATGGCGATGTGCAAGGTCGCCGGGCCGGGGAGGTGATGCATGCCGATGGTCTCGATCGCTCGCCACCCGTTGGCGAGAGCCACGGCCGTGGCCTTCGCGGTGTCGATGCAGCTGCCTCCGCCGAGGCTGATGATCGCATCGGCGTTCGACGCCCGCCCCAGCGCCGCGGCCGCGTCGACCACGGCGATGCCCGAGTCTTGCGTGACGCCGTCGAAGACGGCCACGATGCTCGACCCGAGGACCTCGCGAAGGCGCGTCAGGAGCCCTGCGGCCACGACCCCGGCGTCGGTGATGACGAGCGCGCGGCGCTTGCCGAGCGCGTCGAGTTCGGCGTAGAGCCTCGCGAGGCTGCCGGGTCCCGACAGCACGCGCGTTCTCGGTTCGTATTGATACGAGAGGGATTTGCCGCGCGCGAGGAGCATCCGGTGCCCGCCCTTCGCGTCGGGGTTCGCCTCGACGCCAACGTGGACGTGCTTCACCTCGGTGTACTCGGCCAGCCCGAGGTGACCCATCTCGCGACCGATGCCGCTCTGCTTGTATCCGCCGAACGGGGCGAGGTCGTGGAAGAAGTGCCAGTCGTTGATCCAGACCGTGCCCGTGCGCAGGCGATCGGCGACCTGGCGCGCGCGCCCGAGATCACGCGACCAGACGCCGCCGGCGAGACCGAACTCGGAGTCGTTGGCGATCGCGATCGCCTCGTCTTCGTCGTGGTAGCGCATGACGGAGAGCACCGGGCCGAAGATCTCTTCGCGCGCGATCGTCATCTTGGAGGTCACGTCGACGAAGATCGTGGGCTGCGCGTAGAACCCGCCTTCGAGCCCGGGCACGTTGGGCCGCTCGCCGCCGCAGGCGAGGCGCGCGCCTTCGCGCTTGCCGGTGGCGACGTAGCGCTCGATCCGATCCCGCTGGGCGGCGTTGACGACGGGTCCCACCTTCGTGCGCGGGTCGAGCGGATGGCCCACCGTCAGCGTGCGGACGCGCTCGACCAGGCGGGTCACGAAGGCGTCGTGCATGTCGTCGGGCAAGAGGAGGCGCGTCCCCGACTCGCAGACCTGGCCCGTGTGGAGGAACGCCGCCCAGACCGCGCCGTCGACCGCGAGCTCGATGTCGGCGTCGCGCAAGACGATGTTGGCGCTCTTGCCGCCGAGCTCGAGGCTCACGCGCTTGAGCGTATCGGCGCCGTTCTTGAGGATCTCTTTGCCCACGGGCGTGCTGCCGGTGAAGGCGATCCGGTCGACCTGCGGATGCCGCACGAGCATCTCGCCGACGGCGCGGTCGGGCCCGGCGATCACGTTGACGACGCCCGCGGGCACGCGGCTCTCCGCGATGATCTTCCCGAGGGCGAGCGCCGAGAGCGGCGTCTCGGGCGACGGCTTCAGCACGACGGTGTTGCCGGTCACGAGCGCCATGGCGACCTTCCAGCACGCCATGAGGAGCGGGAAGTTCCACGGCACGATCGCCGCGCAGACCCCGAGCGGCTCGCGACGGATCACGCTGCGACCCGGAAAGAACGGGTTCTTGCCGGCCAGGGTCTCTTCCCAGGGGAAGTCGTGCGCCGCGTAGCGCGCCATCGTCCGCATGAAGCGCGCGCCCTGGAACACGTCGGTCGTCGTGCGCGACAGCAGGCCGCCCGAGTCGCTCATCTCGAGGAACCCCAGACGCGCGATCTCGGCTTGCATGCGATCCGCCAGATCCATCACGATCTCGGATCGAACGGCCGGGGGCGTCGCGCTCCATGGCCCGAACGCGCGCCGTGCGGCGTGCACCGCGGCGTCGACGTCGGCCTTTCCGGCAGCGGCGACAGTGGCGAGCGGCTGGCCGTTCGAGGGATCGATTGTGGTGAAGCGGGCGCCGCCTTCGGCGTCGACCAACCGGCCGTCGATGAGGAATCGATAATGATCCATGGGGGCAGATTCGACTCTTTGGTCGAAACGCCGTCAAGCCGCGGATTGAACAAGTCGCTACGGGGACGGCGCCCCAATTAGAATTTTCTTCGGCGCGCTCGAGCGTGAATCATGACGCGGTGCGTACGGATAACATCCTGGCGCGTACGGATAAAGGCGCGGGGGATCTCCCTGCTGGAGCGCTCCGCGGGGCCAGTGGCTAGGGCTAGCGAATGCCGCCGCCGAGGGACCCGACCGCCGCGCTCGGGCACCACGACTCGGGTGCGTTGTTGAAGTTCCACTGGCTTCGTCGGTTCGCGATTCGACAATGCGCGCGCACGCCACTTCGACAGCCTTCACGGGCTGAATGGCCCGTTCGGAGACAAATGGCCGCTTTCTTGCCCGAGCCCCGACCGCCCACACTACGATCCATGGTATGCGCCCCGTTTTTCATGCTCATTGCCCGCGCGCCCGGCTAAGGCGCCGCGTGCAGTCTCCCTGCGAAGTCGTCCGCACGCGCGACTTCAAGCTGGTCGGCACCCGCGTCCTCGACCTGTCGGCCAGGGGAATGCTCATCGAGACCGATCTGCGGATCTTGACGGGCGAAGAGCTGATCGTGAGTTTCAAGAGCCCGGCCGACGATCGGTGGTTCGATTGCGAGGGAAGCGTGGCTCGCGTGGTTCACGGGCGGCGCCGCGCGGACCCGTGCCGCGCGCTCGGCATCGCCTTCGACACGATCGATCCCTGGAACGAGCTCCTGCTCTGCGAGCACCTGCGTTCGGCCCCGCTCGCCCGCGCCAGCGAACTCGTCGCCCGTCACTAAGGCCCAGGACGAGAGGGAGCTTGGCCGCCGAGGCGCAGAGGGCGCAGAGCAGAGAGGGAAGGGCTGCGGAACGCTCGTGCGCCCGTCGCGACGCCGACCTCTCGCGCGCGTCGCTCGGTACCCACCCCGCTCACGGCTCTGCGCCCTCTGCGCCTCGGCGGCCAATCTCCTCTCTCTCGAGGAGCGTGACCCGAGCGGCGCAGGCGCAGCAGCGACTCGCGTCAAACCTGGCGTAGCTTTCGCGCGGCCCAGCGGGCGCGCCCCTTGGCTTGCTCGCCTTCGCGCGTGCGCACGGGCGCGCGGGCCTTGAGCACGCCGAGGAGGCGCTCCGTCGACGCCGCGACCTCGGCGACCGCGCGGTCGAACGCCTCCTGGTCTGCCGCGGAGGGTGCGTTCAGGCCACTGACCTTGCGCACGTATTGCAGAGCGGCGGCGCGGATCTCGGTCTCGGTCGTGGGGGGCTGAAAATTGTAGAGGACCCGGATGTTCCGGCACATGCCGGCTAGCATGGAACACGCTAGGGTCGTGTCCACATGATCCTGTACGGCAGCAGCATGTGGACCAGCCCCTACGTTCTGTCGAGCTTCGTCGCGCTCCGCGCGAAGGGGCTCGCCTTCGAGGTGAAGGCCGTGCCGCTCGACGCCGGAGGCCAACTCGAAGAGGGGTACGCGTCGATGTCGCTCACGTCGCGGGTCCCCGCGCTGGTCGACGGGGCGTTTGCCCTGTCCGAGTCGAGCGCGATCGACGAGTACCTCGAAGACGCGTACCCGCCGCCCGGCCACGAGCGCATCTTGCCGGCCGACGTCCGCTACCGGGCACGCGCGCGTCAGATCATGGCGTGGGTGCGCAGCGACCTGGGGGCCATCCGCGAAGAGCGCTCCGCCGAGTACGTCTTCTATCCGCACGCCGCCTTGCCGCCGTTCGCGCCGTTGTCGCCGGCGGGGCTGCGCGCGGCCGACAAGCTCTTGAAGGCGGCCGAGCGCCTCGTACCGGCCGACGGCGGCCCGCTCTTCGAAGACTGGTGCATCGCGGACACCGATTTCGCGATGATGCTCCAGCGCCTCGTGAAGACCCACCACGACATGCCGGCGCGGATCCGCGACTACGCCGAGGCGCAGTGGGAGCGGCCCGCGGTGCACGAGTTCGTGAAGCAACCGCGGCCCCCGTACAGGGCGTCGGTCTAGACGCGCTGCGCCTCCGCGGCCCATCCCCCTCTCGCTCTCGGCGCTACGCGTTCTTGATGCGGCTCACGAGCGCCTTGGTGAAGGTGCTCGTGTTCGCGTTGCCGCCGAGGTCGCCGGTGCGCACCTTGTCGATATTGAGCGTGTCGGAGATGGCTCGCCGGAGGCGCGCCGCCTCGGGCACGCGGTGCAGGTGGTCGAGCATCATGGCGGCCGCGAGCATCAGCGCGATCGGGTTGGCGATGCCCTTGCCCGCGATGTCGGGCGCCGAGCCGTGCACCGCCTCGAAGATGGCGGCGTCGAGGCCGATGTTGGCGCCGGGCGCCATGCCGAGCCCGCCGATGAGGCCCGCGATCTCGTCGGACAAGATGTCGCCGAAGAGGTTTGTGGTGACGAGCACGTCGAACTGCCACGGGTTCAAGACCAGCTTCATCGCGCAGGCGTCGATGATGACGTCGTCGAGAACGAACTTGCCCTTGTACTTCTTCTCGTAGAGGTCTTTCCCCGTCTCGAGGAAGATGCCCGTCAGGGCCTTCATGATGTTGGCCTTGTGGACGATCGTAACCTTCTTCCGGCCCTGGGCGACCGCGAACTCGAACGCGAACTCGAGCGCCCGACGGCTGCCCTGGCGCGTGTTCACGCCCGTCGACATGGCCACCGCGTGGGGATCGCCGTCGATCGGAATGAAGTGCTCGTACCCCATGTAGAGGCCTTCGTTGTTCTCGCGCACCACCACCAGGTCGATGTTCTCGTACCGCCCGCCGGGGACGAGCGATTTCGACGGCCGGAGGTTCGCGTAGAGCTTGAACTCTTCGCGGAGCCGCACGTTCGACGAGCGGTAGCCGCCGCCGGACGGCGTCTCGAGCGGCCCCTTGAGGGCGAGCCGCGTCTTTCGGATGCTGTCGAGCGTGGCCTTCGGTAGGGGGTCGCCGGCGGTCTGCAGGCCGCGCAAACCAGCGGTCTGCATGTCCCATTCGAATTTCAACCCGAGCGCGTCGAGGGCTTCGAGCGTCGCGTCGGTGATTTCTTGGCCGATGCCGTCTCCTGGGATCAGTGTCGCGGGGATCGATTCGGGTGCCATCTTCGTGTCCTAGCGCAGAGTCGAGCACGGAGGCCGTTTCATCTCCGTTTCCGGCTCCCGGCCCGGGAGTAAGCTGCTGCCGATGTCGACGCTCGCGCATCGGTTCGTCACTGCGAACGGCATTCGCCACCACGTCGTGGAGCAGGGCAGGGGGCCGCTCGTTCTCCTCGTGCACGGGTTTCCCGAGGGCTGGCGCTCCTGGCGGCATCAGCTCGCTGCGCTGAGCGACGCGGGGTACCGCGCCGTCGCCTACGACGTGCGCGGCTACGGGCAGACCGACGCGCCCGCCGATGTGTCCGCCTACGCCATGCGCCAGCTCGTGGCCGACGCCGCCGGCCTCGTCGAAGCCATGCGAGGGTCGGGAGGTGGCTCGGGCGCCGAAGCGGACGCCGACCCGCGCGCCGTCGTGGTCGGCCACGACTGGGGGGCGAGCATCGCGTGGCACTGCGCGCTCCTTCGCCCCGACCGCTTTCGCGCCGTCGCCGCGCTGAGCATCGTCTACACGGGGCGGCCGCCCGCGCCGCCGATCGCCATCTTCCGAAAGCGTTTCGATGGCCAGTTCTTCTACATGGTGTACTTCCAGGAACCCGGCGTCGCCGAGGCCGAGCTCGAGGCTGATGTCCGGCGCTCGCTCCGTCTCATGTTCTACAGCGCCGCCGGCGGCACGCCCCCCGGGCCGGGCTTCGGAGGCAAGCCGGCCGGCGCGAAGCTCCTCGACGGAATGACCGACCCGCCGACGCTCCCCGCCTGGCTGAGCGAAGCGGAGCTCGACGCGTACGCCGCGGACTTCGCGCGGCACGGCTTCCACGGCCCGCTGAACCGGTACCGCTGCATGGATAGCGACTGGGCCGACCTCGCAGAGCTGGCGGGCGCAACGGTGTCCGTTCCGGCTCTCTTCGTCGTGGGCGCCGAAGACATGAGCTTCAAGATGCGAGGACCCGACGCGATCGCGCAGATGAGGGCCGCCGTTCCCCACCTTCGCGAAGCGCTCGTGCTCCCGGGCGCGGGGCACTGGATCCAGCAGGAGCGACCGGCGGAGACCAGCGCCGCGCTGATCTCGTTTCTACGTGCCTCGGGTTGACGTCACCCGCGCGCATCGACCCCGAAACCAGACTGAGATTACACTCCGCGCGATGCCGAGCTCTCCTCTCGCCGGAAAAACCGCGCCCGAGTCGTCTCTCATCGACGTGCCGGCGCTCCTCGCCGCGTTTCACGGCGAGCACCCCGATCCCGCGCTTCCCGCGCAGGGCGTCTCGTTCGGTACGAGCGGGCACCGCGGTAGCGCGTTCAAGCGGACCTTCAACGAAGACCACATCGTCGCGATCGCGCACGCCATCTGCGACTACCGCGCGGCGAACGGAACCGACGGGCCGCTCTACATCGGTCGCGACACGCACGCCGTGTCCGAACCGGCGACGCGCGTCGCATGCGAGTGCCTCGCCGCTCGCGGGGTCGACGTACGCATCGCCGACGGCGACGGGTACACGCCGACGCCCGTGGTCTCTCACGCGGTCATCGCGGCCAATCGCGGGCGCTCGGCTCACCGCGCCGACGGGATCGTCGTGACCCCCTCGCACAACCCGCCCGAAGACGGCGGGTTCAAGTACGACCCGCCGCACGGGGGGCCGGCAGACACCGACGTGACGGTCACCATCGAGTCCCGCGCGAACGAACTGCTCCGGGCGGGGGTCGCGAAGCTCGCCCGCATCCCCTACGAACGGGCGCTCCGTGAGGGGCGGGTCCGAACCCACGACTTCGCCACTCCGTACATCGCCGACCTCGCCACGGCGATCGACTGCGACGCGATCGCGCGCTCGGGTGTCCGCCTGGGCGCCGATCCCATGGGCGGCGCGAGCGTGGGCTACTGGGGTCGCATCGCGGAGAAATACGGGCTGAACCTCGAGGTCGTTCGCACCACGGTCGACCCCACGTTCCGCTTCATTCCGCTCGACCACGACGGCAAGATCCGCACGGACTGCTCGTCGCCCTACGCCATGGCGAACCTCCTCGCCATTCGCGAGCGCTTCGATCTCTCGTTCGGCAACGACGCCGACGCCGACCGGCATGGCGTCGTGTCCCGCGCGGGCGGTTTGCTCCCGCCCAACCACTTCCTCGCGGTCTGCGCCGACTACCTCTTCGGGAGGCGCGGCTGGCCTGAGCGGGCGTCGCTCGGCAAGACCGTGGTCTCGAGCTCCATCCTCGATCGCGTCGCCCGGTTGCACGGTCGCGCCCTCGTCGAGGTGCCCGTCGGGTTCAAGTGGTTCGTCTCCGGCCTGGCCGACGGATCCATCGGCTTCGCCGGCGAAGAGAGCGCGGGCGCCTCGCTCGTCCGCAAAGACGCGAGCGTGTGGACGACCGACAAGGACGGGCTGGTCTTGAACTTGCTCGCGGCCGAGATCCTCGCGGTCGCCAAGCGCGATCCGGCGGCGTACTACACCGGCCTCGAGACCCAGGTGGGCGCCGCGTCGTTCTACACGCGCCTCGACGAACCGGCGACTGTGGCCCAGCGCGCGCGCATCAAGGCCGTCAAGCCCGAAGACGTGCACGAGACCACCCTCGCCGGCGAGCCGATCACGGCGCGCCTCCTGAACGCGCCGGGCAACGGCGCGGCCATCGGCGGCCTCAAGGTGGTGAGCGAGCAGGGCTGGTACGCGCTCCGGCCGTCGGGCACCGAAGACATCTACAAGCTCTACGCCGAGAGCCTGCGCGACCGCGCTCACCTCGACGCGATCGTGGCCCAGGCGCGCGCCACGGTCGCACGCGTACTCGCCTGAGCGCCGCGAGCGGGTGAACGCTCGCCGCGTGCATCGCCGAGGATTGACGAGCGTGCGCACATCGCGCGTGATGCTCGCATGAGTAGCGGTGGGGCGCCGAGCGCGCACGGAGGCATGGGGGCCGTCTTGCACGACGGGGGCTGCACGTTCCGGGTCTGGGCGCCCAACGCGGTCGCCGTGTGGGTCGCGGGCGACTTCACGGCGCCGCCCTGGGACGGCGCGAAGGTCGCCCTCGCGCGCGACGCGTCCGATGCCGGCAGCGAAGGCTTCGTCTACTGGTCCGCATTCGTCGCGGGCGTGGGCGCGGGCGCCGAGTACCGCTTCCTCGTCCAGAACCGCGGAGGCGGCGCCGGCAGCGGGGGCGCGGCGCCGCTCTGGCGAATGGATCCCTATGGTCGCGACGCCACGTCGAGCGAGGGCAACTCGCGCACGATCGACGCGTCGTTCCCGTGGAGCGGCACGTTCGCGATGCCCGCGTGGAACGATCTGGTGCTCTACGAGCTACACATCGGCACCTTCAACGCGGCGGCAGGCGCCATCGGGACCTTCGACGACGCCTGCGCCCGGCTCGACTACCTGCGCGACCTCGGCTTCAGCGGCGTCGAGGTCATGCCCGCAGAGGACTTCGATACGCCAACGTCGTGGGGCTATAACCCGGCGCTCCCGTTCGCGATCGACAGCGCATACGCCGGCTCGTCGGCCACGGTGGCGCACGTCATCCAGCGCTTCGTCGAGGCCGCTCACGCGGCCGGCGACCCCACGAGGCCGGGCCTCGCCGTGATCTTCGACGTCGTCTACAACCACCTCGGCCCCGAGGGGCTGGGGCCCTGCCTCTGGCAGTTCGACGGCTGGAGCCAGAACGGCTACGGCGGCATCTATCTCTACAACGACGAGCGCGCCGCGTGCGCCTTCGGGGAGAAGAACCGTCCCGACTTCGGCCGTCCCGAGGTTCGCCAGTTCTTTCGCGACAACGCGATGATGTGGCTCGGGGACTACCAGGCCGACGGGCTGCGACTCGACTCGACGCTCAACGTTCGCCGCGCCGTGCCCCACGGCGGGAATGAAGGCCCGGACATTCCCGAGGGCTGGCTCCTCTTGCAGGCGATCAACGACTCGAAGAACGGCGAGTTTCCGTGGAAGATCGCGATCGCCGAAGACCTCCAGAACGACGACTGGATCACCCGACCCACGGGCGCCGGCGGCGCGGGCTTCGACGCGCAGTGGGACGCCACGTTCCGGGACGCCGTGCGCGAAGCGGTCGTCACCCCCCATGACGCGGATCGCGACATGGGCGCGGTCGCAGCGGCCATCGGCGAGACGTACAGCGCGGCGGGGATGCAGCAGCGTATCGTCTACGTCGAGTCGCACGACGAAGCGGCCATCGCGCGCCTGCCCGATCGCATCTGGCCGGGGAATGCCTCGAGCTGGGCCGCGCGCAAGCGCTCGACCCTCGCCGCCGGGATCGTCTTCACGTCTCCCGGCATTCCCATGATCTTCCAGGGCCAGGAGTTCCTCGAGTGGACGCGGTGGAGCGACACCGAGCCGCTCGACTGGACGAAGGCCGTCACGTTCGCGGGCATCTGGGCGCTCTACCGCGACCTCGTTCACATCCGGCGAAACAAGGGCGGCAACACGAACGGGCTTCGCGGCGACGGGATCCACGTCTTTCACGTCAACGAGGGCGCGAAGGTCATCGCCTTTCACCGCTGGCTCGCCGGCGGCCCCGGCGACGACGTCGTGGTCGTCGCGAATTTCTCGGAGCGCTCGTTCCCCAGCTACAGCGTCGGATTTCCCCGCGCCGGCACGTGGTACCTGCGGTTCAACAGCGACTGGGCCGGGTACTCCGGCGACTTCGGGAACACTGGCTACGACACGACGGCAGGCGACGGCCCGACCCAGGGGCTGCCGTTCGGCGGCAACGTCGGCCTCGGGCCGTACAGCCTCATCGCGCTGTCGCAGTGAGCGTCACTTCTTGCTCCCGCTGGCGTTCACGGCCGCAGGCGCGCCGTCTGTAGACGGGCGGGCCGGCCGAGTGCTCACGGGTCCGCGCCTCTCTGCCACGAGATCCGGCCGGCGGGCAGCGCCTTTGGCCAGCGGGCGCGCGGCAGGACCGGCCAGTCCCGCGGGCACGACGCCCGCGCCGCGACAGCGGGGGCACTCGTAGCTCTCGTCGTCCCAGGCGGAGCCGCGGGGACCGAAGGGACCCCCACCGGATCCTCCGCAAGCGGGGCAAGCGGTCATGGCCTCGATCATCGCTCGATCGTAAGGCCCACGACCAGAAAAGCGAGAACGGTACTTCTGGTCAGTGATCGCGGACCCCGGACGGGGCGCTGTGGTCGCGCCGTGAGGTCGCGGCCTTCAGGTCGCGTAGATCAGGTCGCGTAGATCCGGTAGTCGATCTCCGGGAACAGGTTGTCGCGCCGCTCGACCTCGTCGAGCCACGCCGGATCGATCCCGGCCTCGGTCGCCGCTCCGTTTGCGCCGGGCGACGGGGCTGCCCCATTCACGCCGTTCGGCGCGCTCGCGCCGGCGAGCCGCTCGTAGATTCGCGTGAAGCGCATCACGTGTTCGTGGGTCTGCTTCGCCGCGTACGACACGGTCGTTCCGGCCTTCATGATGAAGGCCCAGTCGCTCGCCTGCGCGAGCATCACCTCGCGCGCGGCCTGGTCGAGCGCGCGCCGCACGCCGCCCTTCGCGTCCGGGAAGCGCTGCGCGAGCTCGACCATCCGCTCCGCCATCTTGTGGAGGTGCCGGTAGACCCACGCGTTGCTGCCGTTGCACCAGTACTCGCCGTAGCCCTTCTCGCCCCACGACGAGAGCGACGGGGTGGCCACCTGGTTCGTCGGATACTCCCGCAGGTAGCCGCTCGGCGTGATCGGGGCGACCACGCCCTGGTCGTGCTGCAGCTTACGGAAGAAGAGCTCGAGGAAGGTCGGGCCCTCGTACCACCAGTGGCCGAAGAGCTCCGCGTCGTAGGGTGCGACGACGATGGGCCGGCGGTCCATGTTCG
>ODAK010000129.1_pt1 | contig 82173 bp, 76 predicted proteins | sample 1539591 | NCBI WGS metagenome assembly ODAK01 (sample SAMEA3539303, study PRJEB22396) | soil metagenome | biome: tundra; feature: field; material: soil | place: USA | collected 2010-05 | depth 0.15 m | reverse complement strand
TGGCGTCCGGGGTCTTGATGCCCGAGACGCTGGTCATGCCGGCGTTGATGGTTGCGGCGCGCGCTGCCGGGCTCTCCGACGGGTCCTGACCCTCGAAGGCCGTGCACCAGGCCTTGAAGCCAGCGATCGTCGAGGAATAGTACGCGGGGTTGCCGTTCGGCGCAAGCGTCGGATCGCAGTTGCGCAGGATGCCACGCGCGAAGTCCTCGGACGTCACCGGCCGCGGGGGCACGGTGTTCCACATGAGGCCGGAATTCAGCTTGAACGTGTAGGTGAGGCCGTCGGAGCTGACGTTGGGCATCGCGGCCGCATCAGGAACCAGCGTGACCGCCTTGTTGAAGTCGCTCGAGGCGGCGTACGAGACCAGCTGGCGGGTGTAGGTGCGCTCGAGCCCGAATGCGATCGTCTCGTACTCGGCCTGGGGATCCGCGGCCGCCGACAGGTCGGTGCTTCCCTCGATCTTCAACGTGCCGCCCATGACCGGTGTCCCCGACGCGTTCTGGTTGGCACCCAACCACGAGACCGTCGAAGTGTTGAAGTTCGCCGGGTTGAAGAGGTCGCTGGCCCCCGAGCCGGAGGCGGTCGGTGACGAGCTCGTGCTCCCGCAGGCGACGACCGCCACAGCGGCGACGCCGACGAAGCCGATCCGTTTGGTGAGGCCGCGGGGCGATTTGCCGGCGCCTCGAGCCAATACGCTTCCCAGAGTCATCAAAACCTCCTTGTGGCCCCTGCTCCTCGGGCAGCCATGAACGCGCCTGAGGCCCGGGTAGGGGCTGGCACGTTCGAATCATATTCGCCCTGTACGAAGAGTTGCCTCCCCCTCAGGGGTGATCTTTTGCTTACGACCACCGCCAGTTTTCCGGGTAGATCTCCAGCAACGGGTCGAGCGGGACGGTCCCCTGCAGCGCCTTGTTGACCTCCGCGAGCGCGTAGTCGGGTACGGGAACCCAGAGCACCGGAAGGCTGCGAGCGACGTACGACTCGTAGGTGCTCATCGCCTGGATCGAGTCGCTCGACTTGGTGGCCGCGATGTCCGCCTCGGCCTGGCTGTCGCAGTAGCCGCCGACGTTCGAGCCCGCGTACACAGGGCTGGTCCCGGCGCCGGTGCACGCCCAGAGCTGGTCGCCGGTGGGGTAGTAGTCAGGGGAATAGATCCACGGGCTGTCCCAGTACGCGAGTTCCCATCCGCATGCCGTGCCGGGTGAGCACGGCGACGCCGAGCCGAGGACCTGATCGTAGGAGGCCTGGGTCAGCTTGAGCTGGATCCCGGCGAGCGCGAAGTCGGCTGCCAACTGGTTCATCTCGGCAGTCACGCGCGGGGAGCCACTCACGTACTCCAGGCTGAAGGACGCCTGCTGACCCTGTTTGACGCCCGCGCCGCATTCCCCCGCGCCCGTGCCGGGCTTCGAGCAGGTGCTCACGCCGCCCGGGTTCACGGTCCAGCCGTTGGCCTGCAACAGGTGTTGCGCGGAGGCCGTGCTGAACGGATATGGATTGGACTGCTCGTCGGCGTTCACGAACTGCGAGGACGGCGTCACCGGCACCGGGCCGTAGGTGGGAGACGCGTAGCCGAGGAAGTCCTTCGCGATGAGCACGTGCTGGTCGACCAGGTCCTGCATCGCCTGCCGAAAGTAGGGCCGGGCGAAGATCGGTCCGCTCAGGGGATTGGTGAAGTTCACGGCCACGTAGTTGATCGACCACGTGCGCCAGGGCCGCAGGTTGTACACGCCCTCGACGGATGCTTTCAGCGAAGCCTCGTCGGCGGGTAAGTAGCCGAAGTCCACGCTGGTGGCAGCGACAGAACCGGCGGCCCTGAGCCGGTTGAACTCCTCGGTCTCCTGGCTGAAGGGCACTTCGTCGAACTCTCGCAACGTCGGTTTGACGGGTCCCCCGTAGTCCGGGTTCGGCACCATCTTCACGTTGCCCGCGCGGTCCATCGACTTCAGCATCCAGGGTCCGGACACCACCTTCCAGAGGGGATTGGCGTTGTAGGTGGCGACGTTTCGCGACTGCGAATCGAGGAACGCATACACCGCGTGGGCCCCTGCCGGAGTCTCGTCGTAGTTTCCGACTGGTCCGGTTGCCGATTCCCGGTCCCAGATGTGCTGGGGGAGCGGTGTGATCTGGCTGAGCTCGTTGTAGGTGAAGAAGTAGGAACCGTATGCCTGATCGAGATTGAAGGTGATCTGGAGGGGGTTGGCGGCGCTCACCGACACGGTGAGGACGTTGTCCGGGTACTCCCCCGGCACGTATGCCGGCCAGTACGTCTTGTTGGCCGTGACCAGGTTCTGCCAGAACTGGATGTCGCGAGCGGTGATCGGGACTCCGTCAGACCACTTCCAACCCTTGAGAGTGATGGTCACCGACTTTCCAGCGTTCGAGTAGACGGGCTCCTCGGCGAGGCTCAGGCTGTCGTTCAATCTCACCTGTCCATCGCTGCCAAACGAGTAGAGCGGCCGGTACATCAGGTACTGGAATTGGAAGACGTTGGCGGCGCTGTAGAACTGGCCTGGTGCGAGGGGGAAGATGTAGTTGGGAACGGCGTTCGGTTGCTCGGCGAACGTCGCCGACGTCTTGGTCACATGCGTCACGACAGTTGAGCTGTTGCCGCAGGCGGCGAGCAGCACCGCCCCGCTGAGGAGCAGCGCGGCCACGGAAGTGGTCTGCGTGCGTGACCTTCCCACGTTCACGCTGCGCGCGATTCTGGCCAGCGTCCTTCCGATCGAGCCAGCGCAAGGTCGTACACGGGCGAGATCCGGAGCCGGCGAGGCAGCGCGGGGGTTGCGAGCCGCAGCGAGCGAGTGAGTGCGCTGAACGCAGCAACATGAGCCGGCGTCCAGGTGAGCCCGTAGCCCCGGCGCAGCTCGGAGGGCAGGAGCCCGGCTGCGATGAAGGCGAGCGCGTCGGTGCCCGGCCGGAGCAGGCGGGATCGGACCGGCGGGTGCAGGACCGTTTCGGCGACCTCCCGCGATCCTGCGCCGGGCAGCGCCGGCCCTCGCCGCACCTCGTGGTCGACATACCGGCGCAACGCCGCATGATCCGGCCAGCACTGGCGCCGGGGCAGCCCCATGAGCTTCGCCACAGCGTCCCATTCGCGAACGAATGCGTCGCGCTCCGCACTGCTCAGGCCGCCGATGAGCGAGTCGTGTGCCACCAGCATGGTGTCCACGAACGACGCGTGGACCCAGCGCAGCAGCGCCGGGTCGCTCGCGGTGTACGGGGTCCCGGGCGGGACCCTCGGGGTGGCGTTGGCCTCCGGCAAGGTGCCCGAGACGGGGCGGTGGAGTCCGCTCACGCGGCCGGAGACTCGCTCCGCCTCGTCGGTTGTGCCGAAGCAGACGATCGTCACCCAGCGGACCGTCCGCTCCAGGCGACCGTACGGATCGGTCCTGTACGTGCTGTGCTCGATCGCGCCCTGGGCCACCAGCGGGTGCGCCGCCTGCAGGAGCAGCGCCCTGCCGGCCGCCAGCAGCAGCCGCGGCTCGCGCATGACGACCCAGGTCACCGAGTCCGGGCCGAAGAGCCCCGGGTCCGGCCTGGGGTCGCGCAACGGAAACGGGCGGGACGCCGACGACGAGGGCCGCCGGAGGAGGCGGTGCAGCGATCGTGGGTCCGGGATCCCGAGCACGGTCAGCCCTCCGTGGTCTCGGGGCCGGAGGGTGTGCGGTGGAGTTCGGCGGTGAGGTGCGGCCGGGGGTCACCGCCGTCGGTCGCCATCTGCAATGTGTACCTGAGCACGTCGCCGTCGATCTCCAAATCCCGCCGGAGCCCCGTGACCGTCTTGGCGGTCGGCGAGCAGTCCACACTCGTGGTGCGCAGGCTCAGGCGATTGCCCTCCCAACGCCCGGTCTCGATCTCGACGACGCCGATCGGATGGGTCATCGCCACCTCGACGGCGCCATCAGGGAGTGCCCGCCAGTAGCCCGCCTCGGCGTGCATCGGGCGTCCATCATCTCGAGCGGCGGTTCGCTGCGCGTAGGAGACGAAGGGCTTCCCGTTGTGGCCGAAGCTGACCCACTCCCGATAGCGGAAGGACTCGCCCTCCAGCCAGCGGCTCTCGCCTTCGCCTTGCCATTCACCGAGGAGTTCGGCAAGCCGCCCCAGGTCCGGATGCCTGGGCTGATCGGGACGCATGCACCGAGTGTCGCACGCGTCGAAGGGGCTCCGGCGTCCGCTTTGGCTACCATCGTGGCGTGTCAGAGATCGACGGAATCGAACGCGTCCTGGTGGTCGTCGCCCATCCCGATGACTGCGACTTCGGCAATGCGGGCACCACGGCAAAGTGGACCGACGCAGGCGTGAAGGTCACCTACTGCATCATCACCGACGGCGACGCGGGCGGATCCGATCGGACGATCACGCGCGAGCAGATGGCCGGTATGCGGCGAATCGAGCAGACCGCGGCCGCCGCCGAGGTCGGCGTCACCGACCTCACGTTCCTGGGATACCCGGACGGACGCCTCACCGCGAGCATCGAACTGCGACGCGACATTTCGCGCGTGATCCGCACGCAGCAGCCGCAGCGGGTGATCACGCAATCGCCGGTGCGCAACTTCACGCGCATCTTCGCGAGCCATCCCGATCATCTTGCCGCCGGCGAGGCAACCCTATGCGCGGTGTACCCCGACGCCAGGAATCCGTTCGCTCACCGCGAGCTGCTGGATGTCGAAGGGCTCGAGCCCTACTCGGTGGCCGAGGTCTGGATGAGCGCCGCGCCCGGTGCGGGTTTGGATGTCCGGGTCGTCGATGTCACCGACACCGCGGACCGCAAGCTCGCCGCGCTGCGCTGCCATCGCAGCCAGTACAGCGACTGGGACGCGCTCGAGCAGCGTGTGCGCGGGTGGCTCGAAGCCACCGCAAAGATGAACGGGCTGGAGGCAGGACGCCTCGCGGAGCAGTTCGTCGTCGTTCCCACCGCATGACGCTGCGTGTCAGGGAGAACAGCGCTCCGTCAGCCGTCTGGCCATCGCCGATCACAGCCCGGCGGGCGGCGGCAAGCCGGACGCGGCTCCTCGACGTACAGCTCAGCGACGGCGATGCCTACTGGATCGAGGGCCGTCCGCTGGAGGGCGGCCGCTGCGTCATCGTGCGCGAGCACGATGGCGTCATCAGCGACCTGATCGACGCGCCGTACTCCGCCCGCTCCTGGGTGCACGAGTACGGCGGCGGTGCGATGCTCGCCCATGGCGGAGTGGTGTATTTCTCCAACGCCGCCGATGGGCGGATTCATTCGCTGGTGCCAGGCGCGGCTCCGCAGCCATTGACGCCCGCCGACCCCGGACTCCGCTACGCCGATTTCGAGGTCGACACAGCACGAGAGCGGCTCATCTGCATCGTCGAGGATCATCGCGGCGCATCGGTGGTGAACGATATTCGCGCCGTGCCGCTTGCGGGTGGCGAAGCAGTCACCCTGGTTTCCGGCAACGATTTCTACTCGACGCCACGCGTCAGCCCGGACGGCGAGAGCGTGCTGTGGCTCACCTGGAATCACCCCAACATGCCCTGGGATGGTTGCGAGCTCTGGATCGCCACCTTCGATGAGTCGGGTGTGCCTCGCGACCCACGGCTCATCGCCGGCGGCCCGGCGGAGTCGATCTTCCAGCCATCTTGGTCACCGCAATCGGTGGCGCATTTCACATCGGACAGGACCGGCTGGTGGAACCTGTACCGATGGGACGGCGAGCAGGCCGAGGCCCTCGCGCCGATGCAGGCGGAATGTGGCGCGGCGCAATGGGCCTTCGGGCTCTCCACCTACGCGTTCTGTGACGAAGGTCTGATCGTGCTCTGGGCGTGCCGAGACGGCGCATGGGAGTGCTTCGCCCGCCACGCGTCCGGCGAGCTCACCGGCCTCGATCTTCCCTTCACGGATTTCGGCCTGTACGTGAGCGCGCGTGGCAACGACGTCCTCTTCGACGCCGGAGGTCCCGGCACACCCGCCGGTGTCGTGCGCTACAACGTCGCCACATGCGTTCACCGCACCGTGCGACTCGAGAGCGAAGCCACGGCCATCGAGGAATCGGTGCTCTCGAGACCGCGGCACCTGACCTTTCCGGGATACGGCGGCGCGATTGCGCACGCCTGGTACTACGCACCGCGCAATGACGCCGTCGAGAACGATGCGGCGCGCCGACCGCCCTTGCTGCTGCGCGCACATGGTGGACCGACGTCCTCGGCGAGCTTCTCGCTCGATCCCTCCGTGCAGTTCTGGACCAGCCGCGGCTTCGCGTACCTGGACGTCGATTACGGTGGAAGCACGGGGTACGGGCGCGCATACCGGGACCGGCTCAACGAACAATGGGGTCTCGTCGATGTCGGCGATTGCGTTGCCGGCGCGAAGCATCTCGTTGATACCGGGGCGGTGGATCCCGACCGTCTGTTCATCCACGGCGGGAGCGCCGGGGGATACGTGGTGCTCTGCGCTATGACCTTCCACGATGTCTTTCAGGCAGGCGCGAGCCTCTTCGGCATCGCCGACCTCGAGGTCCTCATGGCGCAGTCGGGGCACAAGTTCGAGTCGCATTACGACGCGCCGCTGCCGAAGGGCCGCGGCATGTACGACCGATCACCGGTCCACTTCATCGATCGGGTGCGCGGAGCGGTGCTGCTGTTGCAGGGCCTCGATGATCTGGTGGTCCCCGCCAACCAGGCCGAGATGATGTTCGCCGCCCTCGAGACGGCAGGGGTCCCATGCGCGTATATCGGATACCCCGGAGAACAGCACGGGTTCCGCGACGCGGCGAACATCGCGCGGACGCTCGAGGCGGAGCTCTACTTCTTCGCGACCGTGACCGGCATGACTCTCGCGGAGCGCATCGAGCCGGTCGACATCATCAACCTCTGACCCGTCGCGGCCGAAGCTGCCATACCATCATCGGGATCACGAGGACCATGGTGCCGGCGATGAGCAGCGCTGGGAAGAGCAGGTCGGAAGGATCGGACCGCGTTGGGATCGCACCGGTGGGGAGACCGGCAACGGACGCGCCGAACGACGTGAGCCGGATGACGTTGTCGGTCCCCACGCCGAGGTCGTACGTGACCCGTGCGCCGGGCGCGTTGAGGGTGAGATACGTCACGTACCCGTGAGCCGGCACCCATGACATGTTCCGGTCGATGGAGAGGTCGTGATGCAGGCTCGCATTCATCGGCTCGGCGCCCGCCACCGTGAACCCCGGTGCGCTGTCCAGGGTGGTCCCGTCGGTCAGTGCCGAGGTGACGCGAAGGCCGTTCGCGGTGCGCAGCGGCTGGTCGGTGAGCAGAAAGAGGTCCGCGTTGACCGGGGCTCCCGCGGTCGCGAGAATCTCGAGCGGGACCCAGAGGTGTGGCGTGGGCATGGTGATCAGCAGGGGCACGCCATCGCCTGCCTGCTGATGGCGTTGCAAAGCCAGCGACGTGTTGTATTTCGCGGCCATGAACACGGGGCTGGACGACGCGTAGCGGAGCAGGTGGTTCTCGATCTCCGGCGACACGAGAAATCCGTTGTGGGTGCACCAGTCGATGACTGCCTGGCCGCTCCCCTTGATGACGGTGACGTCAAGTGCCTCGATCTGCACCTGCTCGATCACGACCGCCGGAGCGCCAACGGTCCGAGCGTCCGTCGCCAACGCGAATCCGGGGAAGACCGGCGTGAATTCACGCTCGAGTCGCTGCAGCGTCCACGCACCCGCCTCCTTGATCGAGGTCGGGACTGCGGGGAGGGGAACGATCCACCCGACATCGGTCACGGCTCCGGTGTAGGCGAAGCTCGTGACGTAATGCTCGACACCCCCCGACCAGGCGATGAACGTCGTCGCCTTCGCGAGCCGGACGTCTCCGTCGGGCGCGACCAGTCCGCCGCATGCGAAGACCTGCCCCGCCTGGGCGACGACCGCGGCGGCAACACCCATGCCGGCGAACAGGAACTTGCGCATCTCAGGGTCCTCCAAGCGGGTTCACATCGTGCGGAGACGGAGACGCGCGGAGCGATCGATCGGTTCCCGGGAGCAGCGCCAAAGGGGTTGCCAGGAAATTAGTTAGGCTATATAATCAATTCAGATGACCGCAGCCAGCACACCAGTCGACATCGCCAACCGGCTGCGACCGGTGCTCCTCCACCTGAACCGCCACCTGCGCCGCGAGGTGCACACCTCAGGCGTATCACCTGGTCAGCTCTCGCTCCTCGGCCTCATCGAGGGCACTCCCGGGATCGGGGTCGCCGAGCTCGCAACGCGCGAGGGCACGTCGATGCCGTCGGTGTGCAGTCACATCGATCGTCTCGAGGCGTCCGGGCTGGTGTCCCGCCGGCAGGCGGAGCGAGACCGGCGCAGAGTGGACCTCGAGGTCACGCCGGAGGGCCAGCGCGTGCTCAAGGCCATCCGCTCCAAGCGCACGGCATGGCTGTCGGCCCGGCTCGGCAGGCTCACCGATACGGACCGTGCCACCGTCGCCGCCGCGATCGCGCCCCTCGAGGCGCTGCTGGCACAGTCGGAATGAGCCTCGGCATCGGCAACGCCACCGCGCGGACCTTCATGAGCCTGCGCCGGCACTACAACTACCGGCTGTACTTCTTCGGACAGGTGGTCTCCATCAGCGGCACCTGGATGCAGGGCGTCGCGCAGGCGTGGTTCGTCGTGCAGAACACGCATTCGCCGCTCGCAGTCGGCATCCTCGCCGTATGCCAGTTCGGCCCCTACGGGTTGTTCGGGCTGTTCGGCGGCGCCATCGCCGACCGGGTCGATCAGCGCAAGGTGCTGCTCGGCACCCAGGCGGCGTTCATGGTCACCGCGGCATTGCTCGCGGGGCTCACGCTCACGGGCCACGCGACCGTCTGGGAGGTGTACGTCATCGCGGGCATCACCGGCATGATCACGGTGCTCGACACCCCGGTGCGTCAGGCGTTCACGATCCAGATGGTCGGACGCGACGAGCTGCCCAATGCGGTCGCGCTCAACTCCAGCCTCTTCAACGCGTCGCGCATCGTCGGTCCGGCCATCGCGGGCGGCCTCATCGCGGTTGCGGGCGTCGGCATCTGCTTCCTTATCAATGCGCTCAGCTACCTGGCCGTGCTCGCCGCGCTCTGGTTGATGCGCGTCCAGGATCTGTTCCCCGTTCGCAAGGATCAGCGCCACCAGAACCTCCTGCGTGGTTCGCTCGAGGGTCTGCGGTTCGCGTGGCGCAAGCCGGTGATCCGTTCGGTGCTGGTGATGATGCTCGTGATTGCGACGGTCAGCATCAACTTCAACGTGCTGCTCCCGGTTCTGGCCTCGCGAACCCTCAACAGCGGACCGGAGATCTTCGGCATCCTCTCCGCGCTCTTCGGCTTTGGAGCGCTCATCGGGGCGCTGTTCTCCGCATCCCTCGGACGCGCGAGCCGGCACACGATGGTCATCGGCGCGGCATTGTTCTCGGTGTCGGAGATCGCACTGGCGCCACTCGCCGTCGCGTGGGCGGCGGGACTCGCGCTGGTCGTGACCGGCATCGCGTTCACCCTCTACTCGTCGCAGGCCAACGCGACCTTGCAGCTCGCGGTCACCGACCAGATGCGCGGACGGGTGCTGGGCATCTATGGATACGTGTTCTTCGGCACCGCGCCGCTCGGCGGACTGCTCGCAGGGTGGCTGGCCGAGGTCGGCGGCACCGAGCTGGCGTTCCTGGTCGCGGGGCTCATCGGCGTCGCCGCGACCATCTACGGGTGGGCCGACACCCGCCGCGCCGCTCGCAGCTCGATCCCGCCGATCGCTCAGGTGGCGTAGGCGAAGCGCCTTCGCGCATCCTTCCCGACATCGGTGATCGCCGATCAGGAGGTACGTGACGTGGAGCATCGCAAGCTGGGGACCCAGGGGTTGGAGGTCTCCGCGCTCGGGCTCGGTTGCATGGGCATGTCGGACTTCTACGGCACTGCCGAGGAGCGCGACGAATGTGAGGCGATCGCGACCATCGACCGTGCCGCGGAGCTCGGCGTGACCATGCTCGACACGGCCGACATGTACGGGCCGTTCACCAACGAGCAGTTGATCGGGAAAGCCCTGACCGGACGCCGTGATCAGTTCATCGTCGCGACCAAGTTCGGCATCGAGCGCCTGGCCGACGGATCGCAGGGCATCAACGGCCGCCCCGAGTACGTGCACCGAGCCTGCGACGCATCGCTCCAGCGTCTCGACATCGACGTCATCGACCTCTACTACCAGCACCGTCTCGATCGCTCAGTGCCGATCGAGGAGACCGTCGGAGCGATGGCGCAACTCGTCGACGCCGGCAAGGTCCGCTTCCTCGGGCTGTGCGAGGTGGGGCCGGCAACGATCCGGCGCGCCAACGCGGTCCACCCATTGACGGCGGTGCAATCGGAGTACTCGCTGTTCTCGCGCGATGCCGAGGAGGCTGTGCTGCCGGCGGTGCGTGAGTTGGGCGTCGGATTCGTCGCGTTCAGCCCGCTGGGCCGAGGCATCCTGACCGGAGCAATCAGCGCCGGCACGCTGGCCTCAGGCGACGTCCGCCGAGCACGATTCCCTCGCTTTGCCGAGGGCAACCTGGATGCCAACCTCGCCATCACGGCGCGCATCGGCGACATCGCCGCCGAAAAGGGCGTGACCGCGGCGCAACTCGCGCTCGCCTGGCTGCTCCAGCGCGGGCATGACATCGTCCCGATCCCCGGCACCAAGCGGCCCGACCGACTCGAGGAGAACGCCAAGGCTGCCGGCATCGTGCTCGACCCAGCCGACATCGCTCTGCTGGAGGCTGCGGCCAGCCCCGAGAACGTGCGCGGGGACCGGCACTGGGACATGGCGGCGATCGACCGCTGACCACGCGCTATGGTCAGCGCAGGATGAGCACCAGCGATTCGCGCTTCGCGTGGATGCCGACGCCTGAGCAGGCCGGCGCTTCGCGCCTCAGGCACTTCATCGACGGCATCGGTGCCGTTGACCTCGACGGCGTCGCTCGGCTGGCGCATGACGACCCGCAGCGCTTCTGGACGGCGATGGTCGATGACATCGGCGTCGAGTGGACGCGCCGCTTCGATGTCGCCATGGACACGTCGCTCGGCGTGCCGTGGACGCAGTTCTGGCGCGGTGGCAGGCTCAACCTTGCGCACAACGCGGTGACGCGCTGGGCGCGGCGCGTGCCCGCGCGCGCAGCGGTGGTCTGGGAGGGTGACGGCGGCGGTACGCGCGAGTGGAGCTATGCCGACCTCGAACGTCAGACCGCGTACGCGGCGCGAACGCTCGCAGATCTCGGCGTCACGGCGGGAGACAGCGTCGGCCTGTGCCTGCCGATGATTCCCGAGACCGTCTCGCTCTTCCTCGCCTGCGCGTGGCTGGGAGCGGTCGTGGTGCCACTCTTCAGCGGCTACGGCGCGGGCGCGATCGTCTCCCGGCTCCTCGACTGCGACGCCAAGGTTCTGGTCGTTGTTGACGGATTCACGCGGCGTGGCGGTGTCGTCCCCATGAAGGCCGTCGCGGACGAGGCCGCTGCCCAGCTGCCCTCGCTCGAGCACATCCTGGTGGTGGCGCAGCTCGGCGACGCGACCATTCCCATGCAGCCGGGTCGCGACGTGGTGTTCCGCGCCATGCCCGATGGCTGGAACGCCGGCCCCCCGGTGGCGGACACCGACGCCGATTCGACGTTCATGATCATCTACACCAGTGGCACGACGGGCCGGCCGAAGGGCACGGTGCACGTGCACGGCGGGTTCCCCGTGAAGGCGATGCAGGACATGGCGCACTGCTTCGACATCGGCGAGCACGATCGCCTCCTCTGGTTCACCGACATCGGCTGGATGATGGGGCCCTGGGCCATCTGCGGCGCGTTGAGCATCGGCGCAACCCTGGTGCTGTTCGACGGTGTCCCCGACCACCCGGGACCGGATCGTCTCTGGTCTGTCGTGGAACGGCATCGCGTCACCGTGCTGGGCATCGCACCGACGGTGATTCGAGCGCTGATGCGTCACGGCGACGAGCCCGTGGCCGCTCACGATCTCTCCTCGCTGCGCGTGCTCGGCTCCACCGGAGAGCCCTGGAACACCGATCCCTGGCTCTGGTACCAGCAGAAGATCGGGGGCGGCAAGCTCCCGGTGATCAACTATTCGGGCGGCACGGAGATCTCCGGCGGCATCCTCGCCGGCAACATGCTCACGCCGCTGCAACCCTGCGCATTCGCCGGACCCTGCCCCGGCATTGCGGCTGACGTGGTCGACGAGCACGGCGAGAGCATTCGCGGGCGGGTCGGAGAGCTGGTGATCCGCGCACCCTGGCCGGGGATGACCCGCGGATTCTGGCGCGACCGCGAGCGCTACCTCGATACCTACTGGTCGCGATGGCCCGACGTGTGGGTCCACGGCGACTGGGTCGAGGTGGACGCGGACGGCCTCTGGTACGTCCGCGGACGCAGCGACGACACCATCAAGGTGGCGGGCAAGCGCCTCGGGCCGGCAGAGGTGGAGTCCGCGCTGGTCGCGCATCCGGCGGTCGCGGAGGCGGCGGCGATCGGCGTCCCCGATGCGCTCAAGGGCGAGGCGCTGGCGGTGTTCGTGGTGCTCAGGCCCGGCGTCACCGACTCACCCGAGTTGCGCGTGGCGCTCGCTCACCGCGTCGCCGAGGATCTCGGCAAGGCGCTGGCACCGCACGTCGTCGAGATCGTGTCGGAACTGCCTAAAACGCGAAACGCGAAGGTCCTCCGCCGGGTCGTCCGCTCCGTCTACCTGGGCACGGATCCCGGCGACCTCTCATCGCTCGAGAACCGCAGCGCCATCGACGCGATCGGGCGGACGCGCTCTCCCGCCTGAACCCGTCTTGCCGGCGCGGGGTTCGTCCCGGGGTTGTCCGGAACCTGGTTCGATGATGGGCGGCTCCACGTCGGGATGCAGTGCCGTCGCCATGGCGGTGCCCGCCCGATGTCCTCGAGAGGGGGGCCACCATGCCCGACTCGGTTCCACTGCGCGGCAGCGCCTACCACCCCGCCGGAGGCACCCGTTCCGGCCACCGCCGTCTGCGCAAGCTCAGCGAAGCGGAGATGCACGTCGATGCGGGTGTCACGCTCCTGCTGCGCGAGCGCATGGGTGGTCCGACAACCGCGCAGAGCCTTGCGTGGCTCCAGTCGCTTCCGGACCCGAACGCACGCCATCTCGACATCCACCAGTTGACCGCGCGTCACGGGTTCGACACCGACGACAGGGACCGCGTCGTGCGCTGGGCGACCGCGGCCGGCCTCCAGGTCACCGGTGAGGACGCGGCGACCCGGCGGGTGATGCTGCGTGGGACCGCCGAGCAGCTCGGGCGCGCCTTCGACGTCGAGCTGGAGCGATTCGGCTGGCAGCTGCCCGACGGCCGAAGCGTCGAATACCGCGGGCACAGCGGGCCCGTTCGGATCCCCGCGCACCTCGACCGCATCCTTGAGGGCGCCTACGGCCTCGACGATCGGCCGCTCGCACGGTCGCACGTTCGCGGACTCGATGACGGGCGCTCCGCGATGCTCGCCTACGACCCACCGCAGCTTGCCGCGCTCTATGACTTTCCCCGTCTCCCCAACGGTGGCGAGGGCGTCGAGCTGGTGGCTGCGATGATCGAGCTCGGCGGGGTCGTGCACCCGTTCGACCTCGCGGCCTCGTTCGCGCGGCTTGGTTTGCCGGCGCCGGACATCACCAACGTCTGGCTGGACGGTGCTACCCCGACCGCCGACCCGAACGGTGCAGACGTCGAGGTCGCGCTCGACTATCAGGTGATCGGGGGGATGGTCGCCGCAATGGCGCCCAAGGCGCACCTCACCATCGTCAGCTACAACGCGCCCAACAGCGAGCGTGGCTTCATTGATGCGGCGGCGACCGCCGCCAGTGACGCCGTCCGCCACCCGGCTGCAGTGTCGATCAGCTGGGGCGCACCTGAAGATCACTGGTCGCGACAGGGAATGCGCGGGCTGGATGCGGCGTTCGCTACGGGCGCGCTCCACGGCGTGACGTTCAGCGCCGCTGCCGGCGACGCCGGGTCGACCAACGACGAGGTCGACGGCTACCAGCACCCCGAGTTCCCGGCGTCGAGCCCGCACGCCTGGGCGTGCGGGGGGACGACGTTGCTTGCGGCGCGCGGACGCATCCGCACCGAAACCGTGTGGAACGAGCTGGCGCGAGGCGCAGGCGCAGCCGGAAGCGGTGTCAGCGGCGTGTTCCCAGTGCCCGCGTATCAGGCCGCGCTCGGCATCCGTCCACGTTCGGCCGACGGCGGTGCGCTCGGCCGGGGGCTTCCCGACGGCGCCGGCAACGCCGACCCGTTGACCGGCTGGAACGTCGTCGCGCTCCGCCGCCTCAGATCGACCGGGGGCACGAGCGCCGTCGCCCCCATGTACACGGCGCTCTGGACGCTGGTCTCGTCCCAGCTGGGACACCGGATCGGGCTCCCCCATCCGGTCCTGTACTCCCGGCGTGGGCGCGGCTTCAACGACGTCACCGCCGGCGACACGGGCGGCCCATACCGCGCCGGGCGCGGCTGGGACCTGGCGAGCGGATGGGGCAGCCCCGACGGCAAGCAGATCGCTCGCGACCTCGGCGTCCACCTGCCCGGGCCGGAGGCCCGCCGGCCACGCATCGAGCGTGGCGAGCGAGAGATCGCCTGACGTCAGGGGCCGAACAGGGCGGTCGAGCCCGTGGCCAGCGCCACGGGCCGCCCGTCCGCGCCGATCACCTCGGCGGTCCCGACGGTGAGGCTGCGCCCTCGGTGCACCACCTTGGCTCGCGCCTCGAGAGTGCTGCCGTCGCCGGCGACGGGCCGGAGGAAGTTGACCTTGATGTCGACCGACGCCATGCCCTCACCCTTGGCGAGAGTCGTCTGCGTCGCGAGCGCCAGTGCGAGGTCGGCGAGCAGGACGATGAAGCCGCCCTGCGGCCATCCGAACGGCGTCGCAAGCCATCCGCTGAGTGGCATGGCACAGGACGCGGCGCCGAGGGTGGCCTCGGTCGGCGTGATACCGAGCAGGTGATGTATCGGTGGAAGCGGGAGTTCGCCTCGAAGCTGTGCGTGGATGATCTCGACCCCGCTGCGAGCGAGGAATTCGCCCGGGGCGATGCGTTCGCCGGACACCGGCCGGAGGTACGGGTCCGGCCCCTCGTCAGCGCCCCGCGACCCGTGAGACGCCGCCGGCGGCGCGGCTGTCCCGCCCCGCGACGGTGCGCCCGCTGCCGAGTCGCCGAAAACGCGCATCCGTGACGTGGAGTACGCGACGAGCCTTCCCTCGTCATCGATCACCTCGCCCGTCGAGAGCCCCAGGGTTCGCCCGGAGTGGATCGCGCGTCCGTGCACCGTGATCCTCGAACCGATGCGCGTCGGGCGCACGTACGTCAGCGACATCTCCGCCGTCGTGCACTGGGTGCGAGCCGGGAGCAACGACTGCACCGCGCAGCCGAGTGCCGCGTCAGCCGCCAGCGCGAGCACCCCACCGGGAACACCGCCGTGCGACCACTCGAACCAGGGCGACACCGGCATGCTGAAGGCAGCGGTGCCCGTATCGGCACCATCGAACGTGAGTCCAGTCAGCCGTCCCATCGGCGGGTGTCCGCGAACCAGTCGCAAGGCGGCGAGGCCACTGAGCTCGCGGGCTGACGCGTCGAGGATCTCGCCGCGAACCGGCACATCACGCCACAGGGCGGGCTCACGAACCAGCATCGAGCCGAGCTTAGCGGCGGGGCAACGTCGAGCCGCTCATCGCGGCGGTGGCGCCGGCACCCACGCGATCGGCGTGCACGTGGACGTCGCGACGTCGGTGCCAACGACCGGCGCTGCGTCGCCGGTGCCACGCACCGTGACCGTGCTCGGGAATCCTGGAAAGGGAATCGGCAGCTGCACCACCTTCGATATCTCCGCGTGCACATGGCACCCGTCGCTGGCACACCAGGTGCCGTCAGGCATCTGCGGGTCGTCGGGTGTCTTCAACACGAGCGGGTTGCCAGCGTCAACAGGGACCTGCGCTGACTGGTCGGCAGCCTCGATGCATGCACGCTGAAACGCGTATAGCGCGCCCTCGCGATCCTGTGCGCTGACGTCGACGATCGGCACTGGGCACGCGCCTGCGGTACCCGCGGGGCAGGCGGCGGTCGCGTTGTACAGGTATCGGGGATCCACCGCATCCGACCCTGATTGCGCGCCGAGCTGCGCCGCGGTTTGGACGCGGCCAGACCATACGTAGATCGCGGCGGCGTCCGCGACCAGGCAGGCGAGACTGAACAGGAATAAGGCGAATCCGAGCGCAAAGACGACGAGCGTCTGCCCGCGCTGATGGCGGGACAATGCCGCTCGAGGTGGCAGGAACGTCACTGCCGGAAAGGAGGCGGGAGTGCCTCCGCCTGCGCGTGCAACGTCGGCGTCCAGAAGACTCCCCATGCCAGTGGCGTGTTGGCGAAGTCGAGCGATGCGGACGCACTGCACTCCACCACGTCGAGACCCGAAGGTGGGTTGAGCGCCCGGTCGGTGTACCCGGGAACGACGCCACCGCCTGCTGTGATGGAACCGATGTCGCACGAGACGTCTGCACTCGACGGCGAACCCGCATACGCCACCGGCTGCGCCGGCGGATTGCCGGCGTTCCCGCTGCCGCCACCCGACGTGCAGAGTGTCGCCAGCTGCCAGTGCAGCAAGCCCGTGTACGTGGTCATGGTTCCGTAGAAGCTCGCTGCCGCGTACCGGCACCCGGTCGGCAGGCCGGCCGTCGCCAGTGCCCCATGCCCTGTGCCACAGCACTCCATTCCCGGCGGGTCGATGGCATTGTCCGGAGCCTGGAACCGTGACTGCGCAGCGAGCGCGGTGGCCGCATTGAGCTGCTCCTGAACAGTGACCTGCACCATCACGGCGATGAAGTTACAGATGAGGAAGAGCAGGATCGGAATGACCAGCGCAGTCTCGAGGACGGCCTGAGCATCGTCACCCGGCCGTCTGCTGCGCCTCACGGCGCGAATCTGAGCGTGTGAGTCGTGGCCGAGATGTTGGTGGGGAGCTCGAACGCTCCCGCACCGGGCCCGAAGCCGGGCGGCACGAACGACGCGACAAAGCCGACCACGCGCACGGTGATGAGCGGAGAGTCCTCGCACCCGGGCGGGAAGGGTGCAACGCGTCCCCGCGGGGGCGGGGTGCACGCGGGCGGGTCGGCCTCGCTGACGCAGACCACGACGACTCGCGGGCCGTCGGCGTTCTGCACCTCGACTGGCGTGGACGGGCAACGCTGAGCGGCGTCTGGTGCACAACCCCCGCCCGCATCGGGTGCGCACCAGCTTTCCACGTTGGTGCCGAACAGCGCGGTGCGCAGCCGGCCGGAGATCGCGGCTGTGACCGCGCGCGCATCAGGGGCCGTCTGGGAGGTGGGGCTCGATCCTGCCGACGACGCGATCATCGCGCCCTGCTCGACTGCCGACACCTCGGCCGACGTCTGCACCGCCCACAGTCCGGCGTCAAGCGCCCCGATCAGACACAACAGGAAGAGCGGCAGCACCACGGCGAACTCGATGAGCGCCTGGCCCCCTCGAGCGTGCGGCATGCGTCGAGGACGCACCACTCCCTTGAATTCCCCTCCCATCGCCTGGCTATCGTAGCCGTGCGGGCAGTCGCTACGAGGGAAGCACCACAAACGTGAGGTTCACGGGAATGAGTGCCGACACCGCCACGGGGTTGGCCGGCTGATTCGTGCTGGGGTTGATGAGCGTCGTCCAGTTCCCCGCCGAGAAGACCTCGAGCACGTACGGTCCGCCGATCGGCACGCTGCTGAAGGTGAAGTCACCCGCAGCGTCAGCGGTGGCGTAGTAGAAGGGCGCGCTCGTCTGGTACATGCCGCCGGGCTCGGCCTTGTAGTTGGAGCTGAGGCGGACCCGTCCGGAGACCGCGGCGCCGGCGTGCGTCACGAGGGTGCCCGACACGATCTGGGGAGCGCCGAGCATCGCCGCCGCCTGCGCGGCCTCGGGGGTCCTCGGAAAGCTCGTGGACAGCCGGTCCAGGGCGATGAGGGCCTCGTGGTAGGACCCGTTCGCGAGCGCCTGCTCTCCCGCATCCAGCAGCGCCGTCGGGAGCAGGCTGATCGCGGTTGCTGACGCCAGGGTCGAGCTCTCCTTGAGCACGGCGTCCAGGAGCACGACCGCGTCGGCGGCGCGGCCGGAGGTGATCAGCACGCCCGCCTCGCCGGCCTGGTCGACAGGAAGCTCGCGCGCAGCCTGGAGGCCGGCACGGGTGGCTGGCGCCAGGGTGCTGATCTCGGCGAGCCGCTGGATCGCGCTCGGGTACTGCGCCACGAGCGCGTTCGCGGTCGCCGTCTTGAGCAGCAGCGTCGCCAGCGCTTCAAGGGCCTGCCCCCGCAGCGACGGGTCGTTCACCGACCGGTACAGCGCGACCGCCTCATCCACGTTTCCCCTCCTGCCGAGCGCGGCGGCCCACCCCAGGACCGTCTCCTCGGCGGCCGTTTCGGCGGCGCCCGAGGCTCCCGCAGTCAGCGCGTAGAGGGGTCCGCCTCGCGCCGCGATCGCCTCGTCGATGGCGACGGCACTGGCATACCGGCCGGCCGCCGCGAGCCGGGCCGCGGTCGATGACGACGACGAGGTGCCCGTGGCGGCGCCCACCGTGACACCGGCCGCGGCAACGAGAACGCAGCTGATGGCGAGCAGCACCACCGGCCAGCCCCGAGGGGGGTAGCCGGCCGCCTGGGGCCACGCCGGAGGCGCGGGCGGTGGTGGTGGCCACGCATCGGTCGAAGGCGGCAGCGGGGGCGCCGGCAGCGATTCCACAGAGACATAACGTACGTGCGCGCGCCAAGGGTTCGCGGGCCACGATTCGCGAAGGACGCCTCCGTGGTCGAGTAGGCTGCTCGCCGAATGATCACAGTCGACGGCGGCTCGCTCACCATCGACGCCGTGGTGCGCGCGGCCCGGGGGCACGAGGCCGTGGCCCTCGATCCCGGGGTGCGGGCGCGGATGCTCCCGGCGCGCGAGGTCGTCGACCGCCTCGATCGCGAGGGCGCGGTGGTCTATGGGGTCACGACCGGCTTCGGTGCGCTGGCGGACCGCGCCGTCGATCCGGCCGACAGAGCCCTGCTGCAGCGGTCGGTCGTCCTCAGCCACGCCGCGGGCTCCGGACCCCGCCTGGACGACGAGGTGGTTCGCGGGATGATCCTGCTCCGCGCGCGCACCCTCGCCGCCGGGCTCTCCGGCGTGCGCGTCGAGCTGGTCGAAGCGCTGCTCGGGTTGCTCGATGCGGGAATCATTCCCTGGGTGCCGGAGCACGGCTCCCTCGGCGCTTCGGGTGATCTCGCGCCGCTCGCCTCGATTGCCACGGTGCTGCTCGGGCTGGGCTGGGCGGCCGGCGCGGGTGGCGTTCGAGTCGAGGGCGGAGCGGCGCTGCGCGACCACGGCCTGGTCCCGGTCGACGTCGAGCCGAAGGAGGGCCTCGCGCTCATCAACGGCACCGATGCGATGACCAGCCTGCTCGCGCTGGCGGTGCATGACATCGAGGACCTGCTCCGCCTCGCCGACCTTGCCTGCGCCTTGAGTGTCGAGGCGTTGCTCGGCACCACCGTGGCGTACGACGAGCGGGTGGTCGCCCTCCGTCCCGCCCCTGGACAGGCCGCCTCGGCCGCCAACCTGCGTGCGCTCCTCGCCGGCAGCCCGATCGTCGCGTCGCACCGACCCTCGCGCCATGCGGTCCAGGATGCCTACTCGCTGCGCTGCGCGCCCCAGGTGCACGGCGCCGCACGCGACGTGGTCGCCTTCTGCCGCCAGACCATCGACCACGAATTGGCCAGTGTTGTCGACAACCCGGTAGTCCTCGGGGAGACGGTGGTGAGCGCAGGCAACTTCCACGGCCAGGCGCTCGCGTACGCCGCCGACATGCTGGCGTCGGTATGCGCGGATGTGGCCGCGATCAGCGAGCGCCGCGTCGACCGGCTGCTCGACCCCGCGCGCTCGCGAGGTCTGCCCGCATTCCTGAGCCCCGAGCCGGGACTGAACAGCGGTCTGATGATCGCCCAGTACACGGCGGCGGCCATGGTCGCAGCGCTCCGTCACGCAGCCACGCCCTTCGCGGTGCAGAGCGCAGCGACCAGCGCCGGTCAGGAGGACCACGTCTCGATGGGATACGAGGCGGCGCTGCGCACCCGGCGTTCGGTGCCGCTGCTCCGCGCCGTGCTCGCCATCGAGGTGTTGAGCGCGTCCCAGGCGATCGAGATGCGCCATCCGCTGCGGCCGGGTCCGGCGACCGGCGCGGTCATCGCCAGCCTGCGCCGGGAGACGCCCTCGCTCGCGGCCGACCGCATTCTCAGCGGTGATCTCGAGGCGGCCGAGACCTGGGTGCGCGATGCCGCCTGGCGGGCCGCACTGGCCGACGCCGGGGTGACCCTCCTATGACCGCCGGCGCCCGCCCGGTCCGCGCGCCCCACGGCACCGCGCTGACGTGCGGCAGCTGGCAGACCGAGGCGCCGCTTCGCTGCCTCATGAACAACCTCGACCCGGCGGTGGCCGAGGACCCTGACTCGCTGGTCGTCTACGGCGGCACGGGTCGCGCGGCGCGCTCATGGGAGTGCTTCGACGCCATCGTCGCAACGCTCCGCTCGCTGCGCGACGACGAGACCCTGCTGGTCCAGTCGGGCAAGCCCGTGGGCGTTGCCAGGACCCACGAGCTCGCCCCACGGGTGCTGATCGCCAATTCCCTCCTCGTGCCCCGCTGGGCGACCTGGGAGGAGTTCTGGCGTCTCGAGGCGCTGGGGCTGACCATGTACGGGCAGATGACCGCGGGGTCGTGGATCTACATCGGCACCCAGGGCATCCTCCAGGGAACGTTCGAGACCTTCGAGGCGGTGGCGCGGAAGCGGTTCGGCGGGACGTTGACCGGCCGCCTCGTGGTGACCTCGGGGCTCGGCGGCATGGGGGGCGCCCAGCCGCTCGCCGTCACGATGAGTGGCGGGGTCGCGCTCTGCATCGAGGTCGATCCCGCTCGCATCCAGCGCCGCCTGGACACCGGCTACGTCGACGAGGTTGCCGACACGCTGGACGCCGCGGTGCGTCGCTGCGATGTGGCGCGCGAGGAAGGACGCGCGCTCTCGGTGGCGGTGTGCGCCAACGCAGCCGAGGCGCTGCCCGCGCTGCTCGAGTCATCGCTGGCGATCGACGTTGTCACCGATCAGACCAGTGCCCACGACCCGCTCAACGGCTACGTTCCCGCCGGGCTGAGCCTGGAGGCCGCGGCGACGCTGCGAGCGAGCGATCCCGAGGGGTACATGCGCCGCTCGCGCGAGTCGATGGCGCGCCACTGCGAGGCGATGGTCGAGTATCAGCGCCGCGGATCGGAAGTGTTCGACTACGGCAACTCGCTCCGCGACCAGGCGCGCACCGGCGGCTTCGCCGATGCGTTTGCGTACCCGGGATTCGTTCCCGCCTACATCCGCGACCAGTTCTGCGAGGGTCGCGGGCCGTTCCGCTGGGTGGCGTTGAGCGGCGACCCCGCCGACATCGCACGCACCGACGCGGCGATGCTCGAGCTGTTCCCGGATCACGATGGGCTGCACCGCTGGCTGCGCCTCGCCCAGGAGCGCGTGCAATTTCAGGGTCTTCCGGCGCGGATCTGCTGGCTCGGCGCCGGCGAGCGCCACCTCGCCGGAGTGCGATTCAACGACATGGTGCGCAGCGGTGAGCTGTCCGCGCCGGTGGTCATCGGGCGGGATCACCTCGACAGCGGCTCGGTCGCCTCACCGATGCGCGAAACCGAGGCGATGCGCGACGGCAGCGATGCGATCGCCGACTGGCCGGTGCTCAACGCGCTGCTCAACACCGCAAGCGGTGCGACATGGGTCGCCGTCCACCACGGTGGCGGTGTCGGGATGGGGCTGTCGATCCACGCCGGAGCCCAGGTGTGTGCGGACGGCAGCGAGCTCTCGGCCCGGCGCTGCGAGCTCGTGCTCACCAACGACCCGTCCACGGGCGTGATGCGCCATGCGGACGCGGGCTATCCGCTGGCGCGCGACGCGGCCCGTGAACGCGGGGTCCGCGTTCCCATGCTCGACGCGGAAACCGCCGGCGGCGCATGAACGCGCGCGAGTGGCTCGCCGAGGAAGCTGACGCACCCGACCTCGTGCTGCTCGGCGCTCCGATCTCGAAGGCCTCGATCACGCCGGTGGAGTCCTGGTCGACACCTCCGGCATTCCGCGATGCATTGCGGCGCTTCCCGACCTGGGACGCGGAGCACTCCATCGACGTCGCTGCCCTGCACGTGCGCGACGCGGGCGATGTCGAGAGCGACCGCGACGACCCGGATGCGGCGGCGGCCCACGATCGCATCCAGGCGGCCGTCGAGGCGGCGGCAGGCGCTGCGACCCACGTTGTGGTCGTGGGTGGCGACAACTCGCTCACCCGTCCGGCCCTGCGCGGGCTCATGAGCGCGGTCCCGGCAGCATGGTCGCTGCTGACCCTCGACGCCCACCATGACTGCCGCCCGGCGACCTCGGGGTCGCGCAACGGCACACCGGTGCGCGAGTTGATCGAGGCCGGCCTGCCCGGTGAGCTTGTGGCCCAGATCGGCATCCACCCGCTGGGCAACGCACAGGAGCACGCAGACTGGGCGCGCGCGCAGGGAGTGCACATCGTGCCGCTGCACACCGTTCGCCGGGATGGCATCGACGCAGTCGTCGCGGCCGCCGTCTCCCTGCTCGTCGGGCGCGGCGCCGAGCACATCTACGTCGATTTCGACATCGACGTCATCGATCGCGCGTTCGCACCCGCATGCCCGGCGAGCCTGCCCGGCGGCATGCATCCAGATCAGCTCCTGCGCGCCGCGTATCTGCTTGGTGCCGATCCCCATGTGGCCGCGGCCGATCTCTGCGAGGTTGATGCCAATACCGACATCAACGGGATGACCGTCCGCCTGATGGCTGCGACATTTCTCACCTTCTGCAGTGGCATCGCGTCGCGGGCGGGGAGCAGGCGCGAGCGATGAGCGCGATCGTCATCCACGGCATCGGCGCGCTGTGCACGTGTGACCCGCTGGTCGGCGACGCCCCCGGCGTCGTGCGGGATGCCGCGCTGGTCGCTCGGGACGGCCGCATCGTGTATGCGGGCCCCGAGTCGGGGCTGGACCGAACCGATGTCCCGCGGGGGGCGCTCGAGGTACATGCCCGTGGCGCCGCCGTTCTCCCGGGATTCGTCGACGCACACACGCATATCGTCTGGCTCGGCGACCGCGGCGACGAGTACGCACGGCGCGCGGCGGGAGCGACCTATGAGGAGATCGCCGCGTCGGGCGGGGGCATCCGGGCGACCGTGCGTGCCACCGCCGCGGGCAGCGTGGAGGAGCTCGCGTCAGCGGGCCGCGAACGAGCGCGACGCATGCTCGCCGGCGGCACGACGACCGTCGAGGTCAAGAGCGGCTACGGGCTGGAGCACGAGGCCGAGATGCGCCAGCTCGATGCGGCGGATCGCATCGGCCGGTGGGTGGACCTCCCCGACGTCGTGGCGACGTATCTGCCGCTGCATGCGGTTCCGGACGGTTCTCGCGACGAGTACATCGACGACGTGTGCACGCGCGGCGTCGCCGCAGCCGCGAAACGTGCGACCTTCGTCGATGCCTTCTGCGACACGGGCGCATACACGGTGGCCGAATGCGAGCGGCTCTTCACCGCCGCCCGGGCGCACGGATTGCGCCCCAAGATCCACGCGGAGCAGCGCTCGCGCAGCGGCGGAGCACTGCTTGCGGCTCGTGCCGGCGCCGTCAGCGCCGACCATCTCGAGCATGCGTCGAATACCGACCTCGAGGCGCTGAACGCTGCTGGGGTTGTTGGCGTGATCCTGCCGGGTGCTTCAGTGGTGCTCGGCGGGCCCCCGCCGCCGGGGCGGCGGCTCCTCGACGCCGGCTGCACCGTCGCCGTGGCGACGGACTGCAACCCGGGAACCTGCTACAGCGAGTCGATGCCCCTGATGATCTCTCTGGCTGTCGCGCTCGGCGGCCTGACGCCTGCTCAGGCACTGGTTGCGGCCACGACCGGTGGGGCGGCCGCCCTCGGGCTTGCCGATCGGGGCATGCTCCGACCCGGGCTTCGCTGCGACGCGGTGATCCTGAACACTCCCTCCTGGGTCGACGTCGCATATCACCTGGGTGGCGACGTCGTGGCCAGCGTGGTGCTCGAGGGCCGCGTGGCAGTACCCTCGAAGGCCTGATGCTCACCGAATCCAGCCGTCGGAGCCGGCCCGGGCGCCGCGCGGCGGGTGTCGTCCTCCCCCGCCTCGTCGGCCAGGACCTGGAGGTACAGCTGGCCGGCGGCGAGACGCGCAGCTACGTGAACCTCGACATGGCGGCGAGCACACCGGCGATGGAGGCGGTCGCGGACGCCGTGATCGAGTTCCTCCCCTGGTACTCGAGCGTGCATCGCGGGGCGGGATTCGCCTCCCAGGTGTCGACCCGCGCCTACGAGGCAGCGCGATCGGCGGTGGCGACGTTCACGGGCGCCCGCTCGACAGACGCTGTCATCTTTGTCAGAAACACCACCGAGGCCATCAACCTGCTGACCCACTGCCTGGTGTTGCGACCCGGGCACGCGGTGCTGAGCACGATCGTCGAGCACCACGCGAACATGCTGCCGTGGCGGCGCCTGGCCCGGGTCGACCTGCTCGACGCGCCGGAGTCGCCGGAGCAGCTGTTCGCCGATCTTCGCCGCGCCCTCGAGGATCGCCACCGCCCCATCGGGATCGTCGCGATCACGGGCGCGAGCAACGTCACCGGGGAGGTCTTTCCCATCGCCGAGATCGGACTGCTCGCGCATGAGCACGGAGCGCTGTTCGCGGTCGACGCCGCCCAGCTGGCGCCGCACCGATCCATCGACATGGTGGCGATGGGCATCGACTTCCTCGCGCTCTCGGGGCACAAGATGTACGCGCCGTTCGGCGGCGGCGTTTTGATCGGGCCGTCGGCGGTGCTCGCCGACGCCGAGCCGATGCTTGCCGGCGGCGGCGCCGTCAGCTACGTGACCACCGACGACGTCCAGTGGGCGCCGCTCCCGGATCGCCATGAGGCGGGCAGCCCGAACGTCGTGGGCGCGATCGCCCTTGGCGCTGCGTGCACGGTCCTCGAGCGCACTGGCATGGCGCACATCGGAGCGCACGAGAAGCGACTGCTCGCGTACCTCGACGGTCAGATCGACGATCTCCCGAAGCTGCACCGGCTCCGCCTCTGGGATGGACTCGACGTCGACCGGCTCGGCGTGAGCACGTTCACCGTCGACGGCATGCATCACGCCCTGGTGGCGTCGATCCTCAGCGCGGAGTATGCAATCGGGGTTCGCCACGGCTGCTTCTGCGCGCACCCGTACATCACCCATCTGCTCGGCGTGAGCATCGCGGACGCCCACACCATCCGGGAGCGCCTCCGCCGTGGCGAGCATCATGCGATCCCGGGCGCGATCCGGGCATCGTTCGGCATCGGCACGACTGTCGAGCACATCGACCGACTGGTCGCGGCGCTGCGCGAGATCACGAGCCGCGGGCCGCAGCTGGACTATGTCGAGGATCCGCACACCGGCGATTACCTTCCGGTCGACGACCGGCGTCAGCTCCCGGTCTTCGACTTCCTGCCGCCGCTGGAAGCGATGGCGACGCCTTCGGGCTGCGGTCAGTTCTGACCGGTCAAGCCCGGGCCGCGAGCTCGCCCATCAGGTCGGACACCGCGGTGACGGGGGCCCGGCAGACAAAGCCGCGGCAGACATAGGCGGCCGGGGCACCATCGACCGGAGTCCTGCCTTCGAGGAGTGGGACTGATTCCGCCGGTCCCCAGGCGAGCACGGTCAGTGGGTCGAAGCGCCGCTGCGCGATGTCGAGGAGCGCGCGGGTGCGTGCGTCGCCAGGATCTCCGGCGATCGCGATCTCGCGCATCGGTCCGACCGCCAGCTCCATCGCGGCTGCCAGGCCAGCAACGGCAAGCGGCGCTCGCGCGACCACGGTCCCAAGCGGTGCGATGATCTCCATCGCGCGGGCGTGCCAGCGCTCCTCACCGGTGAACGCGTGCATTCGGCAGAAGAGCGTCGCGGCGACCGACTGACCGGCGCTCACCGGGTTGTCATCGATGGTTCGCGGGCGCACGATCAACGGCTCGGAGTCGGCGGCGGTGTCGAAGTAGTTGGCGTCAGCGTCGCGATGCTGCTCGACGATCCGTTCACAGAGCGCGAGAGCCGCTGTGAAGTACCGCGGCTCGCCGGTCGCCTCGTACAGCGTGAGCAGCGCGTCGCCGAGGTTGGCGGCGTCATCGAGAAAGCCGATGATCCTTCCCTCGCCCCCGTTCCAGATGCGCATGACGACTCCGTCGCGCACCAGGTGCTCGAGCACGAAATCGGCGCACGTCGCCGCGACCGCGACATAGTCCGGCCGATCGAGCGCGGGGCCGGCCTCGGCGAAGGCGCGGATCGCGAGCGCGTTCCATGCGGTGATGACCTTGCCGTCGCGATCCGGTGCGGGTCGCGCCGCCCGGGCGATCCGGAGTCGTACGCGGATATCCTCGAGTCGCGAACGCAACTCGTGCTCGCCGATCGACATCGACCTGGCGATCTGCGTGAGCGGGTATGGCATGGACAGCACCGTCGTCCCGTGCTCGAAGTTGCCGCCATCCACGACCCCGAAGATGCGAGCGGCCAAGGCGCCGTCCTCTGCACCCAGCACGTCGCGCAGCTGCGCCGGCGTCCAGACGAAGAATGCCCCCTCGCCGCCAGGACTGTCCGCATCCTGCGACGCGGCAAGCGCGCCTCCGGGAAGGCGCAGCTCCCGTGCGATGTAGTCGAGCGTGCGTGTGCAGACGTCGAGCATGTCCTCGCGACCGCTCAACTGGTACGCGTGCAGATACACCGGAGCAAGGAGCGCGTTGTCGTAGAGCATCTTCTCGAAGTGCGGCACCGACCAGCGCGCATCGACGCTGTACCGGTGAAAGCCACCACCAACCTGATCGTGGATCCCGCCCCGCGCCATCGCATCGAGGCTGAGCACGGCGGCATCGCGGAGGACGGCGTCGCCGGTGGCGAGCGACCTGCGCAGCAACAGATCGAGCGCCTGGGGGTGTGGGAACTTCGGCGCCGCACCGAACCCGCCGTGGGTCCGATCGGTATCGCTCGAGAGCTTCTTCGCGGCGGCGTCGAGGAGTGCTGTGGTCGCCTCGCCGGGCGCGGGGAGCTCGCGCGGCGCGACGGCGTCGCGCACCTTCTCACCCATGGCGTCGATCTCATCGCGCTGGTCGTGATACGCAGCGGCCGCGGCCCGAAGCACCGCCGGAAACCCCCGCAGGCCCGGGCGGTCCTCCGGCGGAAAATACGTGCCCGCGTAGAAGGGCAGTCCCATGGGCGTCAGGAAGACCGTCAGCGGCCAGCCCCCCGGGACGCCCATGGCCTGAGCAGCGCTCATGTACACCGAGTCGACGTCCGGGCGCTCCTCCCGGTCCACCTTGATGCTCACGAAGAGCTCATTCATCAGGGAGGCGATGTCGGCGTTCTCGAAGGACTCATGGGCCATCACGTGGCACCAATGACACGCGCTGTAGCCGACCGAGAGCATGACCGGACGGTCGTCGCTGCGCGCCCGCTCAAACGCCGCGTCGCCCCACGGATACCAGTCGACAGGGTTCTCAGCGTGCTGGAGCAGGTACGGGCTCGACTCGGTGATGAGGCGGTTGGCCATTGCGGCCACGCTACTCGAAGCGATCTTGCGCGCGCGGCGCCTCAGCCGGATTGGCGGCGCGGCACCAAGCGGGTCATGCCGAGCAGCGCGGCTGCCGCCGCGACCAGCGTGATCGCGCCAATCCCGAGCCAGCGCCAGACGAGCGCCGCGTCCTGGTAGGCGGGTGGAGCGGGCAGCGACCGGAGCACGTGCTCCCAGAGCCCGTCCGGCGTCGCCGCGTAGACGGCGTGGCGAGCCGAGTCCGCGGAAAGGGAGGCAACCGAATCGGGAAGTCCGGGACCCGCGCGGATCCAGTCGTCGCCCCCGTCGGTGCTGATCAGGACCGCATAGCCGTCGGTGCCGAGGTAGATCGCCTGGCTGAGCGGCTGCGTGAATGCGGTGACCGACGTGACCCGCGGAACGCCCTGGACAATGCTCGCTGGCAGCAGCAGCAGCGCCTGCTTCCAGTCGCCGTCCTGGCCGCGGCGCCACACCGTGCCGTCGGTGCTCACGGCCACCACGACCCCGGGCAGCGCCGCCGGCGCGGCGATCGAGGTGGCGGCGCTCCCGAGATCGGGTGAGCCAGGGTCGAGGGTTCCGGCACCCTGGGACGACGTGCTGGCCGCGTGGAGCACACGCCCGGTGGAGCCGATCGCCCAGCGCTGCTCCCCGCTCACGACGACGGCGGTCGGAGGGAACAGCGCATCGACCGGCGCGGCCGAGAAGGTCCTGCCACCGTCGCCGGACCGCAGAATCCTCCCCGATCCGGTGCGCACCAGGATCGTGTCACCGATGGCGGAAACGTTGGTGAGGGAGACACCGGGCAGCGCAGCCCGGCCCCACCACGGATCAGCTGCTCGTGCCGATGCGCTCCCGCTCATGAGCGCGGCCAGCGTGATGCCGGCTGCTGCCGCAGCCAGCACGATCCGTCGACTCCGCCGATCAGAACCCATAGAGCCCCTGGACGATGCCGAACTGCAGCGCGATGTCCGCGACCGCGTGGATGATCACCGCCGGCCACAGGGAGTTGGTGCGGCGCACCAGCCAGCCGAATGCGAGGCCGACGAGGAAGGTGATCGGCACGAACGGCGCCTCGGGACCCCCGTAGCTGATCGCGAGGTGGGCGAGTGCGAAGACCGCGGCCTGGCTGACGTTGGCCCAGCGCGGGCTCATGGTGCGCTCGAGCGCGCCGAGGAGCAGGCCACGGAATTGCACCTCCTGCGAGAAGGCCTGGAGCGCGTTGGCGGGCCCGAGCCACGGAAAGTCGCGACCGAACGCCACAGGCTGCAGCGCGACCCTGCCGAGGAGCCCTGCCGGGAGCGCGAGGCCGAGCCCGATCAGCACGGCGCTCCCGAGCACACCGATCGCCAGGCCGCCGAGCCCGATATGGCGCATGCGGACCGACGGCCGCCACTCCGGAGCGACCGTCCGCACCGCGGCGAACGCGATGAGCAGTGTCCCCGCAGCCTGCGCCACCGATGCCCAGAAAACCTGCGCGTCGAAACTCCCGGAGTGGGAGCCGAGCAGGTCGAAGAGGATCTGCGGTCCGGCCGAGAGCAGCGTGTAGGTGGTGGCGACCGCCGCGAGCGCCAGGAGGATCGGCCGTGCCGGCGCGAGGCGCCGGACGAGCAGCGATGGCACCGCGATGAGCACCGACGCGATGCTGAGGCGCGCCAGGTAGGGATCCACGCCGTTCGGATCGCTGAAGGTGATGGGGAGGAGCAGCGCCGCGCCCAGCCCCAGTTCGGCGATGACGAGGGTCGACGCCGCCGGCCACCACGGCGCGGCGCGGTAGCGAGCCAATCGAGCGCCGTGGGTGTCAGCGACCACTGCACTCCGGCGTGTCAGGTGACGGGCTCGCGGGTCGAATTCGGTCCGCGATTGTCTCGAGCGCCGCGCGACCGGGCAGAGTGCCGTAGCCGGCCGGGAAGCGGAAGCCGAACCCATCATCATCCCGGCGAGGGATCAGGTGAATGTGCACGTGAGCCACCTCCTGGCCGGCGGCATCGCCGTCGGCGACGTACACGCTCACCGCTTCAACCGGGAGTGAGCTCGCCCGCAGCGCGCGATTGAGGTCGGTCGCGACCGACCAAAGCCGGGCCAGGCCGCCGGCGTCGAGCTCGTGGATGAGCGTGGCGTGTGCACGCGGCACGACCAGCAGATGGCCCGGCTGCACGGGACGGATGTCCATGAATGCCACGACCAGCTCGTCCCGGTGCAAGAAGGTCGCCGGGGCATCGCCGCGGACGATGGCGCAGAAGATGCATTGCGCCGCCTGCAAATCGGACGTTGGCATCGTCCAAGCATCGTACCGGCGCGGGCATCATCGCCTTGTCTGGTGTTGGGGACGAAGACTTTCCTGGCCGAGAGCGTATGGGGTCCGCATCCTCGCGGGCTGAGCCGCGCGATCGAACTGGGCGGCGCGGTCGGCCCGCTGAGCCCAACAAGCCGCCCCAACCCGCTCCGTCCAGTACGCTTCGCGCCGCGATGAGCGTCACGATTCTGGTCGGCGGCCAATGGGGTGATGAAGGCAAGGGCAAGGTCATCGACCTGCTCGCCGACACCGTGGACATGGTCATTCGCTCCCAGGGCGGCAACAACGCCGGCCACACCGTGGTCACGGGCGGCAAGGAGCACCGCTTTCACCTCATCCCGAGCGGCATCCTGTACCCGCAGACCACCTGCATCATCGGCCATGGCGTCGTCGTCGATCCCAAGGCGTTCCTCCAGGAGCTCGACGAGCTCCAAAACGGCGGCATCCCGGCCGAGAACCTCGTGATCAGCGAACGCGCCCACATGGTGATGCCGTATCACCCCGTGCTCGATCAGCTCGGCGAGGAGATGCGCGGCGACGACCGTCTGGGAACCACGTGGCGCGGCATCGGCCCCGCGTATGAGGACAAGGTGCGACGCATCGGGTTCCGAATCGGCGACCTGCAGAAGCCTGCGTTCCTCGAGAAGAAGCTGCGCTTCGTGCTTCGTCTGAAGAACGAGAGTCTCACCCGGCTGTACGGCGCGGACCCATTCAATGAGCGCGAGATCCTCGACGAGTATCTCGGCTACGCGGAGCGAATCGACCCGTACATTCGCGACATCTACCCCCTCATCCAGGACGCGCTCAACGCCAACCGGCGGATCCTCCTCGAGGGCGCCCAGGGTGTGATGCTCGACATCGACCTCGGCACCTATCCGTATGTGACATCGTCGTCACCAACTGCGGGGGGAGCCTGCACGGGGAGTGGCATTCCACCGTCGCGCATCACCCGTACGGTGGGCGTGTTCAAGGCGTACACCACGCGAGTCGGCTACGGTCCCTTCCCCACCGAGCTGACCGACCCGCTCGGCGACCAGTTGCGCGAGGTCGGAGCGGAGTACGGCACCACCACCGGTCGCGCCCGCAGGGTGGGATGGTTCGACGCTGCGGTCTCGCGGTATGCGGTCGCCACCAACGGCATCGACGCCATGGTGCTCACCAAGGTGGATGTGCTCGACGAGTTCCACACCCTGAAGATCTGTACCGGGTACATGAGCAAAGGCGAGTACTGGGACCACCCGATGGCCAACATCTCGCACCTGAAGCACGTCGAGCCGATCTACGAGGAGTTCCCCGGATGGATGTCCCCAACGCGGGAATGCCGGCGCTACGAGGACCTGCCCCAGGCGTGCCGCGCCTACATCGAGCGGATCGGGGAGCTCTGCGGGGCGAGCGTCAACGTCGTGTCGGTCGGCCCGGACCGCGAGCACACCCTGGTGCGCACCCCGCTGCTCGACTGAGGGCAGGCTGACGGCCCCGCGAAGCTCAGAAAAGTGGCAGGGGGCGGAGGGCCACCCCCTGCCGGTCAGGAAGGGATAGGGAGAGTTTCAAAAGAGTGTCGACATCCAGCGGCGCCAACCGAGCGCCATTGGGTCGGTGCACCAACCCACCTCTCCCGCGATTATATCAGCGGCCTTGAAATGACCGCCCCTGGTTCGCGGCCGCACACCCCTGCGCGAGATGATGGACTCGTCATGACGACCGCAGTCGGGCGGGTCCGCGCGCCGGAGCTCCGTGGTGCCGGGGGGTGGCTCAACACCGACCACCCGCTCGCGCTTCGTGACCTTCGGGGACGCGTGGTGGTGCTCGATTTCTGGACGTTCTGCTGCATCAACTGCCTTCGCGTCATCGAGGAGCTGCGCCCGCTCGAGGAGCGGTTCGGCGAGCGCCTCGTGGTGATCGGCGTGCACTCTCCGAAGTTCCCCCACGAGTCGGACCACGCTGCCGTTGGTCGCGCCGTCGCCCGCCATCGCATCACCCATCCCGTGCTGGACGACCCGGAGCTGGAGACATGGCAGCAGTACGGCGTGCGCGCGTGGCCGACTTTGGTGGTCATCGACCCCGACGGCTACGTCGTCGCGATGGCCTCCGGCGAGGGCAACGGTCCCGCGCTTGCCGGCGTGATCGAGCAACTCCTCGACGGTCGGAGCGATCTCGCGGTCGGCCCGGCGTTCACCCCGGTCGCCCTCAGCAGCGAAACCACCCTCGCGTTTCCAGGCAAGGTCGCGTCGGATGGCGGGAGCAGGCTGGCCGTCGCCGACACCGGCGACGATCGGGTGCTGGTCTGCGACCTGGACGGGGCCATCCTGCAGGAATTCGGCGGCTTCCAGCAGCCGCAGGGGGTGCGCTTCGACTCGGGTCGCCTGCTCGTCTGCAACACGGTGGCCGGCGAGCTGGTGGCCATCTCCCTGACGGATGGCGCCCGCAGCGTGCTCGCCTCGGGCCTTCGATCCCCGTGGGACGCGCTCGTCCTCGCCGACGGGAGGATCGCGGTTGCCGAAGCAGGGCTGCACAGGATCGTTGCGGTTGAGCCGGGAGGCGCCGTCGACACCCTGGCCGGGAGCCGCGCCGAAGGATTGCGCGACGGTCCTGCGCTCGGCGCGCACCTGGCGCAGCCGAGCGGGCTCACCGCCCTCGCCGGCGGGGCCATCGCGTTTGCCGACTCCGAGGTCTCCGCGCTTCGGGTGCTGCGCGACGGTCGGGTGGAGACCCTGGTCGGCACCGGCCTCTTCGAATGGGGGACGGCGAATGGCGATCGCGACACCGCCCGGCTGCAGCATCCGCTGGGCGTCGCGGCGATGCCGGGCGGGTCGATCGGCGTGGCGGACACCTTCAACTCGCTCCTCCGAGTCTGGGAGAACGGCGCCCTCAGGACGGTGCTGCTCAGCGAGCCGCTGGACGAGCCCGGCGGGCTCGACGGGCTGCCTGACGGTCGCCTCGTTGTCGCGGACACGAACCACCATCGCGTGGTCACCGTTGACGTCCGTTCGGGCGCGGTTGCCGAGATCCCAATCGGCGGCGGGCAGTCTGGGGCGCCGTCGCAGGGAATGGCTCTGGCGGGAGTGACCGGAGCCCCGCTGGTCCTGGCTGCGGACGTCGACCTTGGCGGCTCCGATCTCGACGTCCAGCAGGGACCGCCCGTGCATATCAGTGTGAGCGCCGATCCGCAGACGCTGCTCGGCACGGGGCCACGGTCATGGGCGCTCGACGCATTGCCGGTCACCATCCAGGTGCGCCTCGGGAGCCGGGGCCGGGGCGTCCTCACGGTGGACGTGATCGCGTCAACGTGCGAAGGCGACGTCTGTACGATCCGCCGGACCACCCGCGAGCACGCGCTCACGGTCTCCTAGATCCGAGCCCTCAGGCCGGGGGCTCCTGCTCGGACCGCGCCCAGGCGAGGAGGTCGTCAGGAACGGGGTGCGGCAGGCGCACGTCGACCGTCGCGAGGAGATCGCCGGCGGCATCCCCCTTGAGATGGGGCATCCCGAGCCCGCGAAGCCGGAGGCGCGCACCGTTCTGCGTGCCGGGCGGAATCGACAGCTGCGCGGTCGTGCCGCGAAGGGTCGGCACCGCCACGGTCCCGCCGGCGAGCGCCGTCGCGACCGGCGTCGGCACGCGAACGCCGAGGTCGCTGCCGGAGCGGGTGAAGACCGGATGCGGGCGGATGTGGACGCGGATGAAGAGGTCGCCGGACGGCCCACCGCCTCGACCCGCGCCACCCTGGCCGGAGGCGCGGACCCGGGCTCCGTCGTGGATCCCGGGCGGGATCCTCACCTCGACCCGGCGAGGACCGTCGGTTGAGCTGAGGTCGACGGTCAAGGCGGAGCCGGAATAGGCGTCTTCGAGTCTGATCTCGGCATCGCCTTCAATGTCCTGGCCCCGCCGAGCAACCCTTCGCCGGGTCCGGCCGGTGCTGAAACCGTCCGGCGGCGCCGTGCCGGCACCGCCAAAGAACTGCTGGAAGAAGTCGCTGAATGGCGCGTTGGTTCCGAACATGCCCTCGAACTCGTCCGGCGAGACCGTGCGGTACCCGAACTGATCGTTCTTGCTCTCGAACGGGTTCGGTCCCGGACGGCCGGCGCGCTCCCACTGCTCGTACTCCTGCCAGCGGGGCCCGAGCTCGTCGTACTTCTTGCGCTTCTCTGGATCGCTGAGGACCTCGTTGGCCTCGTTGACCTCCTTGAATCGATCCTCGGCCGCTTTGTCACCCTGGTTCACGTCCGGGTGATGCTTGCGGGCAAGCTTGCGAAAGGCGGTCCGGATCTCCTTCTCGGTAGCCGTCCGGGGCACGCCCAGGATCGCGTAGTAATCCTTGAAAGTCGTTGGCATCTGCATCGCAGATACCGCGCCGAGGCGACCGCGAAACCCGGAACGCGCGCTATTCTGTGGCCGTCTCCCCGGATCGCGGCGCGAGACCTCGCGGCGCCGTCACACTCCATCGACCCACTTCAAGCGCCCTGCAGTGAGCATTCACCCCACCCCCTTCTCTCCGTCCGCCACCCTGCCCGGACGCCGGCGCAGGCGGTGGCTCGGCGTCATCGTGCTCGCCCTTTCGGCGCTGCTCGGATGGGGGGCGCTCAGCCGCCCCGTCTCGGCAGCTTCGCCCGGGTTCTCGACGGCTGGGGTGATGTCCGGCCTGGGCTCCGGAAGGATCTGGAGCCTCGCGGTCGAGCCCTCGCTGCCCAGCACCATCCTCGCGGGCACCGATGCCGGGGTCTACGTCTCCCACGACACCGGCGCCACCTGGACCCTGGCACTCGCCGGCGTCCGCGCCTGGACGGTGGGCTTCGACGCCCGCAACCCGGCCGAGGCATTCGCCGGGACCGACGGCAAGGGCATCTATGCCAGTGCCGACGCGGGGGCCACCTGGGCCGACTCGTCGAACGGGCTCGTCAACTTGCACGTGCGAGCGCTCGCCTTCGGCCTCGACGGCATCGCGGCCGGCACGAATGCGGGGGTCTCGTTGAGCCCGAACGGCCACGTCTGGCACGACGGTGGCCTCGATCGGTACGCGATCGCTGCCGTGGCGGTTGCCGCGAACTATCCGCAGTTCACCGTGATCGCGGGTGCCGACGGGGCGATCAGTGGCACGCTCGCCTCCGGATACCTGTTCAGCAGCAGCGGCGGCGGTGCTTGGGAGGTGCTGCAATCCGGGTTGCCGGCCGGCGCGGTCGTCTCCTCGATCACTGCGGGTCAGATCGACGCCGCCGTTCCCAAGCGGCCGCTCATCGTCGCGACCTCGGACGGGAGCTTCCGAAGCGGCGATGGAGGCCTTACCTGGACCGCCGCAACCGGCGCGGCGCCGGGGCTGACGCTGACCGTCGCGGAATTCGGGCCGCTCGATCCCAACCTCGCCTACGCCGGAGCGGACGCGGGCGGGAGCACAGGCGGCGACCTCTATCGGTCCATCGATGGCGGTCTCACGTACCACAAGACGGACACCGGGCTCCCGACCTCGAGCCGCAACGTCGACGCCATCGCCATCGCCAACACGACGCCGCCGGAGGTCGTGGTTGCGTTGAACCCGCCGACGGGCGGCAGCCAGGTCTACGTCGAGAGCGACACCACGGCCCCCGCGCCGCCGACACTCGTTCCCGAGGCTTTGGGGGCGCCGGTGCCCTCGTCGGTCCCCACCCCGATACCCACGGCCACACCCGTGCCGCAGGCGGCCAAGCCCGCCGCGACGTCACCCCCGGCGAGCGGTATTCAGCGGTTCGCGCAGGCCGCGTTCCACTGGCCGACCCCGCTCGTCTATGAGGTGTTCTTCGTCCTCCTGGCGCTCTACGTCTACATCAGGTGGCGGCAGCGCTACTACGTCGAAGGGCCGCCCTAGCAGTCGCCGCCCTACGCTAGCGCGGTGATTGGGGTGTCAGCGGGTCCGTCGATTCCGCTTGCGTTTCTCGCCGGCCTGGTGTCGTTCCTGTCGCCATGCGTGTTCCCGCTGATGCCCGCCTACGCGGCCTACCTGAGTGGGCGCGCGGGTCAGCCGGCGCTCGCCGGGGCGTCGGGAGCAACGGTGACGACCTCGGCCCGCAGTTCCGCGATGACGACGGGCATCGCGTTTGTCGTCGGCTTCAGCGTGGTGTTCATCGCCGAGTACTACCTGCTCGAGGGGGTGCTCGCGATCACGGTCTTTCAGCGCAACCTCGATCTCGTCAACCGGGTCGCCGGCGCGATCATCATGGTGCTCGCGCTCCAGACCATGGGGGTGCTGCGCTTCGGCTGGCTGGAGCGCGAGCGGCGGTTCCACCTCCGGGTCTCGAGCGGCGCGGCGGGAGGCCTGCTCCTCGGGCTGACCTTTGCCGCCGGCTGGCTTCCCTGCCTCGGGCCCCAACTCGGCGCCATTCTCACGCTTGCCCAGAATCGCGAGTTCGGCGGCCTTCCATTCATGGTGCTGTACTGCCTCGGGCTGGCGATCCCCTTCCTGCTCGTCGCCCTCCTGGCCGACCGGCTCCAGGGCGTGCTGCGGAGCATCAACCGCCACCTTCGCGTGATCAGCATCGTCGCCGGCGTGATCCTCTTCGGGTTCGGACTCCTGATGGCCACCGGGCAGTTGACCGTGCTGAGCGGGCTCTCGTTTCAGTCGCCGTTCAACCTGTAGGTGGCGGCGGCGCCGGGACGGGCGCGAGGGGGAGCCACACGCTGACGAGCGTTCCCGCACCCTCGCTGCTTCGGATCGCGACATCGCCCCCCTGCGCGCGCGCGAGTCCCTGAACGATGCTGAGTCCCAGCCCGCTGCCTCCCTCCTCTCGCGCCCGTGTCTTCTCGCCCCGGTAGAAGCGCTCGAACACGTGCGGGAGGTCGGCAGCCGCGATGCCCGGGCCCTCATCGCGCACCTCGAGCTTCGCCCAGCCACCGTCGGCGGCGGTGCTCCAATGCTGGGCGGCGCCGTGCGCGTACTTGCACGCGTTGACGAGCAGGTTGCGCACGACGGTGCTCACCGCGCTTCGGTCGGCGCGCACGATGAGCGGCATCGGGGTGAAGGTGCGCTCCAGTGCAGCGGGCATACCCGGCACGCCTTCGTCGAGCAGTCCGTTCACTGTGGCGTTGAGGTCGAAGTCCTCCGGATGCAACTCGCGTCGTGCGTCGAGGCGGGCCAGGGTCAGGAGATCGAGCACCAGCACGCGCATGCGCTCTGACTCGGTGCTCATCGCCTCGAGCGCGGCGTCGAGCGCCGCTGGCTCGCGGCCCGCCCCCCGACGCAACACGTCGATGTAGCCCTTGAGCGCGGTCAGCGGGGTGCGCAGCTCGTGGGACGCATCGGCGATGAAACGCCGGACCTGCGCCTCGGAATCCTGTTGTGCAGCAAAGGCTTCCTGGATGCGATCGGCCATGTGGTCGAAGCTGCTCGCAAGCTGACCCACCTCGTCATTGCTCGGACTCAGCCGGCTTCGCGCGGTGAGGTCACCCGCCGCCAGCTGCTCGGCGGTGGCGGTCAGACGGCGCATCGGGCGGAGCGTGCGCCCGGTGAGCAGGACGCCGAGCACCAGGGCGAGCAGCAGGATGACGAGGCCGCCGGCCGTGATCAGCAGAATCTCGTCGTGCAGGACACTGGTGATCGGCGCCATCGACACCGAGAGCTGGACGACGCCACACGCGCCCGTTCCGGCGACGACCGGAAAGCCGACAACGAGCTGATCGCCGCTGCTGGTGGCGATCTGCTGCGCGCCCGACCGCGTGCCTCGGTCCAGCACCCCTTGCAGCACCGCTGCATCGAGGGTTGGCGGGCTCGCGCCCACGGGCATGATCGCTTCCTGGGTGAGGCTGCTGTCGTAGACGACCACCTGCACCGTCTGACCGGTGACCGTCGACACGGCGCTGGCCACCGCGGCTCCGACCAGCGCGGGATGCGTGGCACACAGGCGCAGGGTCCCCGTCGTCGTGGCGCCCAACTGCTTTTCCCTGGCTGCGATCAGGCGCTTTGATGAGTTGAAGTCGCCCTGCAACTCACCGACGCGATTGCTGATCAAACTCGCCCGCAGCGTGAAGTACTGGTAGCCGGCCAGCAGAACGAGCAGCGGCAGGAGCAGCGCGATGAAGGTGAGTGTCAGCCGCCAGCGCAGCGATGCGAGAGCGTGTCCGATGCGACGCACGTCCTACCGCGCCGCGGCGTCGTTCCCACTGATCGTGCTGCGCAGCCGGTAGCCGACGCCGCGAACCGTCTGAATCCGCTCGTGCGCGCTGTCGCCGAGCTTGGTGCGCAGGTAGCGGATGTAGACCTCGATGTTGTTCTCGTCGCCGAAGAAGTTGTAGCCCCACACTTCGTCGAGGATGCGCTGGCGCGGCAGGACCTGGTCCACGTTGCTCGCGAGATAGAGGAGCAGATCGTATTCCCGAACCGAGAGGTCGACGGTGCGTTTCCCGGCGCGAACTTCACGGGTCGCCGTGTCAATGCTCAGGTCCCCGGCGTGGATCACGCGCGTCAGATCCGGGTTGCGGCGGCGAAGCACCGCGCGGATGCGGGCGAGCAGCTCAGCGAAATCGAAGGGCTTGACGAGATAGTCGTCGGCGCCGAGCTCGAGGCCCTGGATGCGATCGCTCGTCTCGTCGCGTGCGCTCAGGATGATGATCCCGCGCGATCGGTCACCCGACAGCGCGCGGCAGAGCTGCCATCCGTCGACACGAGGCATCATCAGGTCGAGCACGACCAGGTGTGGCTTGAACTCATCGACGACTCGGAGCGCCACGTGGCCGTCGGGGGCGGTGCGGACCTCGAAACCCTCATGGCGCAAACCGAGCGCGATGAAATCGGTGATGCTCTGCTCGTCGTCGACGACGAGGATGCGAGTCGGCCCACTCATTGCTTCGAGTATATGAGCCGACTCGCGACGGCTCCGCCACGAGATGATCGCAACCGGGTTCTTCTCAGCGCACTCTCAGCCGCCCACTACACTGGGATCGATGGGCCAGAGTTCCGCTGCTCGCGTGCGCGTCGCCGATGGGCTCGGCGTGGCCGAGGTGCACGCCCACACGCTGGCGAGCGACGGGATGGTGAGCGCCGTCGATCTTGTCCAGGCTGCTGCCGCGATCGGCCTGAACGTGCTCTGCATCACCGATCACGACACGGTCTCGGACCTCGGCCCGGCGAGCGATGCCGGCGCCGCGCTCGGAGTCGATGTGGTCCGGGGCGAGGAGGTCACTGCGTCCTTCCCGCCCGGCATCCACATCGTCGGCCTGTTCCTGGAACGCCAGATCCGCATGCACATGTCCGTTGAGGACACGGTTGACGCGATCCACGACGCCGGCGGCCTGGCGGTGATCGCCCATCCGTTCATGCCGACCTGGTTCGCTTCGATGACCCCTGGGAAGGCCCGGAGCCTGCTCGAGAGCCGCAGGGTCGACGGCATCGAAATCCGCCACACGGCGCCGGTGCTGCCGAGGACCTGGGGCCTCCTCGACACGTTCTACGCCGAGCATCGCGACAAGGTGGGGGCGGCGCTCGGAGCCGGGGACAGCCACTTCGGCGCCCACGACCTCGGCCGGGTGCTGACCGTGTTCCCCGGAAAGGGGTCGGCAGACCTCCGCCGCGCGATCGAGGATCGGACCACGTCACCGCTGTCCGGCGCCGTCGAGCCCTCGCCTCCGCCGCTCCGAATGCGGCTCTCCCAACAGTACCGGTCGATGGTGTGGCTTGGCGGTGAACGTCGCGCGGGGCGTGTCGGCGGCGGCGCCGGTCCGTCCGGAGGGGCGGTAACCCCCGGTTAGAATCGGGACCCGGCCCGTTTAGCTCAGTTGGTAGAGCAGGGGACTCTTAATCCCAAGGTCCAGGGTTCGAATCCCTGAGCGGGCACCATCTCGTTGTGGTTTCGATTTTGTTGATGAGTTCGCATAACGTTCTCCGGCGCTGGTGAGCGAGTGGGTTGCGTGGCACGAGGGCTATGGCCCCGGCACGCCTCTCACGCTCCGCCTCACCGTCGTGCAGCGCTTCATCCGCACCGCCCTGGATCAATGCGCGCCAGGCCCGATCGACCTGATCAGCCTCTGCGCGGGAGATGGGCGCGACATCCTCGGCGCGCTCCCCGGTCACCCTCGAGGGCCAGACGTCCGCGGGCGGTTGGTGGAGCTCGACCCTGAGCTCGCCCAACGTGCTCGCGATCAGGCTGCGGAGGTCGCGCCGGCGATCGATGTCGTCACAGGCGACGCGTCTCTCACCGCCACCTTCGCAGGAGCGCTGCCTGCCAATCTGGTGCTGGCGTGCGGCATCTTCGGCAACGTCAGCGATGACGACATTCACACCACCGTCTCTCACCTGCCGTCGCTCTGCGCACCCAGTGCGACCGTGATCTGGACGCGTGGGACGTTCGCGCCAGATCTGACACCGACTATTCGTGCGTGGTTCACGGAGTCGGGCTTCTTCGAGGTCGGGTTCGTGGCGATCCCGAAGACGACGGTGGGTGTCGGCGCCAACCAGCTCACGAGTGACCCGCATGCATTCGATCCGGACGTGCAGCTTTTCAGGTTCCTCCCGGCACAGGAGCGTCCGTCGCGGCGCTGAGCAGACTGAGCTCTAGCGGATCGTCATCGCGTCGACGTCTCGCCCAGCGCGTATTTCGGTGAGGAGCTCACGAATGTCGCCTGACTTCGAGACGTACGCGGAAACCCCGGCCGCAGTCATCGCCTTGCGAATCAACATCTTGTCGAAGGCCGAGAACGCAACCAGACGGGCGCCAGGAGCAGCAACAACCATCTCCCGCGCGGCTCGAAGGCCGCCGCCATCGGGCATGTTGACGTCGAGGACGACAACATCCGGCTGGTACTGGCGCACCAGCATGACGCCGTCGTCAACGCCCGATGCCACGCCGATCAACTCCATGTCGACCTGCTTGTCGATGATCCGACCGAGCGCGGAGAGAACCTCTCCGCTGTCGTCGACGATGATCACACGCAGTGGCGTCCCGTTCATCAGCCCTCACTGTGGACGCTTGCGCGGCGTTCCTTCATCCAGGGACGATTCGTCACGCGAACGTCATGCCGCTGGCACCTCGGCGATGGCTGCCGGTCTCTGGGGCAGCCAGACCTCAACGATCGTGCCCGTTCCAACGGCGCTGTCTATGCGAACCCATCCACCGAGCGCCTCGGCACGTTCATGCATGGAACTCAGACCCAGATGGCCCTGGGGCGATCTGCCGTCGCCTCGGGGAGCGAATCCAGGCCCGTTGTCGCTCACGCGGGCGCCGAAGCCGCTGTCCTGGTTGCCGCTCAGGAGCACCGCGACCGCGGCTCCACTCGCGTGCTTGTTCGCATTGTTAAGGCTCTCGCGGACGATGCGATACAGAGTTGTGGCGACGATCGGCGACGGCTCGCCGAAGAGTTCGTTCTCCATGACGACGACGAGAGTGCCTTCGTCATTGAACTCCGAGATCGACTGCTGCACCGCGGCGATCAGGCCGAGTTCGAGGATGTGCGGATGCAGGTCGCTCAGCATTGTCCGCATGCGCACGATGGCCCCCTCTATCGATGATTCGATCGAGGCCGCGGTCGCATCATTGGTTTCGTCGTCCCCATGCAGCAGGAACATGCGCATCTTCGCCGCGATCATGGATTGCAGCATGTCGTCGTGGATGATGCCGGCGATGTTCTGACGCTCCTGCTCCTGCACGGTGACGAGCCGCAGCAGCAGCCTCGTCCGTTCGTCGTTGTACCGATAGAGATCCTCGAGGCTTTCCACAAGTGCCTGGGTGCGCTCGCGCACCTTCACATCAAGGTCGTCGTTCTCGCGCGCAACCTGCTCATTCAACGAGCGTGTCTCGCGGACGAACAGGAACTGTCTGACCAGCACCACCGAGGTGGTGACGATGAGGTCCCACTCCAGCACGCGACTGAGCGACCCGGCGACGAATTCGGTCACCACTGCCGCAACACCTGCCGCGGCAACCGTGAAATAGGGCAGCAGCAACGTCCACCTAGGCTGGCGCACCTCGCCGCCCTCGCGGTGCGCCGCCGACCCCAGGGTGCGCACCGCTGCGAGGCCGATCAACGCGTAGCCCATGGTCCAGCCGAGGTCGGGAAAGCTCCCCGATGTGTAGCTCTGCAAGGTGGTCAGGAACGCGAATGAACTGTCGGCCACAGCGTTGAGGAGAACGCCACCGGCGAGCAGCATCAGGGGCAGTCGTTGACCGACCCGTAGTCGGGAGAGCGTCAGCACCAGGATGGTGACCATCGCGATGTCACTGACCGGATAGGCAAGGCCGACGATCTGCGCAAAGGCGTCGGTCGAAGACGCTGCGTAGACCGGACCCAGGACGACATCCCAGCTGATGAACAGCAGCGACCCTGCGATCAGCAGGCCGTCGAGCACCGACCGAATGCGCGCTTCGTTGTTTGTCGACGCTCCAGGGAGCCGCAACAGGCCGGCGATCGCGAACGGGACTGACAGGAGATAGCCGAGGTCCGGATATGACGGAAAGAGGCTGGCCGGCGAGAGGCCGAGGAATACCTCCTGAACGGTCCACGCCACCTGGCCGAGGCCCCACAGAGCCGCGCCGATCCCGATGAGCCCCCACGCCTGTCGTGTCCGGCCCGAGCCTCGAGCTGCGGTGAAGAGGCAGGCAGCGGCTGCCAGCAAAGCCGACATCGTCTCGGAGATGTCATCGATGACGATCGTTTGCTGATGGACCGGTGCCTTGATGAGCAGGACAGCATTGACCACGCCCACCACAGCCACCGCCAAGACGAGCAGAAGAAACGATCGCCGGCCCATGGATATACCGAGTGTTCGCGCAGATGACGCACCCTGGCGTGCTGGTGCTGAGTCGTTGAGGTGACGATCGGGCGCAGTCGCCCTTCGGTCAGGTGGCCGGCTGGTGTGTCGCCGCTGCCACCGCGGCGTCCCAGTCGATGATCACCCGGCCCTGCTCCGCGATTCGCCCGGCAAAATTGTAGGTTCGTCGAGGAGGGCGTTGCCCGGCCGGTCAGTGCTGATCGCTGATGCGACGCGCCGGTTGCAACGGTGCCGATCCTCCGTCAGCAGCTGCCTTGAGTGAACACTGCCGACAGCTTACCGACGCCCCTAAGCTCAGCGAATGCCCGAGCAGGAACCCGAGAGCATGCGTGCCGATCTCGCCGAAACCCTTCGGCGCAGAAAGCTGATCCAGGACGAGAGCCGTGGCGAAGTGGTTGCGGCTCGCCATTCAGCCGCCCGCCGAACTGCGCGAGAGAATCTCGCTGCGCTGTGCGACGACGGCAGCTTCGTCGAGTACGGTGGTCTCGCCATCGCGGCACAGCGCGGACGTCGCACCGTCGACGATCTCGTCCAGCGCACCCCCGCTGACGGCCTGATCGCCGGTACCGCCTCGGTCAACAGCGCCCTGGTCGGTGAGGAGCATGCCCACTGCGCTGTCCTCTCGTATGACTACACGGTGCTGGCGGGGACCCAGGGCGTCATGGGGCACCGAAAGAAGGACCGGCTCTTCGACGTCATCGAGCGCCGCCGCTTGCCGGTCGTGCTCTTCGCGGAGGGCGGCGGTGGGAGGCCGGGTGACACCGACCATGCGATGGTGGCCGGTCTCGACGTCATGGCGTTCGCACTCTGGGCGCGCCTCTCGGGCGTGGTGCCGCGCATCGGGATCGCATCGGGTCGCTGTTTCGCCGGCAACGCGGCGCTGCTCGGGTGCTCCGACCTGATCATCGCCACGCCAGAGGCGAGCATCGGCATGGGCGGCCCGGCGATGATCGAAGGCGGCGGGCTGGGCATCGTGGACGCCGACCAGGTCGGCCCGTTCGACGTGCAGGTGCAGAACGGCGTCATCGATATCGCCGCCACCGACGAGGCCGATGCGGTGCGCCTCGCACGCCACGCACTGTCGTTCTTCCAGGGTCCCATCGCCGAATGGGAGTCTCCGGATCAGGACGCGCTCCGCGACGTGGTCCCGGAGAATCGCCGGCGTGCGTATGACGTGCATCGCGCCATCGGAATCCTCGTCGATTCCGGGTCGTCGCTCGAGTTGCGCCCCAGGTTCGGGCGCGGCATGGTCACCACCCTGGCGCGTATCGAAGGCCGTCCAGTCGGGATTGTCGCCAACAATCCCATGCATCTCGCCGGCGCGATCACGAGCGACGGCGCCGACAAGGCGGCCCGCTTCCTGCAGCTGTGCGAGGCCTTCCGGCTGCCCGTGCTCTTCCTCTGCGACACCCCAGGGATCATGGTCGGACCCGACGCCGAGAAGACCGCGCTGGTACGCCACGCAAGCCGTCTGTTTCTCGCCGGCGCTGCGCTCACGGTGCCGTTCATGACCGTGGTCCTGCGCAAGGGATACGGGCTCGGAGCGCAGGCGATGGCGGGTGGCAGCTTCCGCGCCCCACTGATGACGGTGGCATGGCCGACCGGCGAATTCGGCGGCATGGGCCTCGAGGGTGCGGTGAAACTCGCCTATCGCAAGGAACTGGAGGCGATCGGGGACGCCGAGGCGCGCAAGGCGCGGTTCGACGAGATGGTGGCGCACGCGTACGAACGAGGCACGGCCCTCAACACCGCAACGTATTTCGAGGTCGACGACGTCGTCGACCCCGCTGCAACACGAGCGCTCGTCGCCGCTGTCCTGTTGGGTCCGCCGGAGCTACCGGCGGCACCACGGACGGGTCGCTATGTCGACTCCTGGTGAGCCTCAGATATGTGAGAGCTCGCGAAAGAGCCGCCGGAAGAAGGGACCACCCCAGAGTCCGATCGAGAGGACTCCGCCGAACAGCACCACCGCATCGACGCTCGCGCGCCCCTGTTTGGTCCAGTACACGTCCTCGAGGTCGAGCCAGAGCGCGAACTCATCGAGCGTGAGCGCCGACGCCCCGCCATAGAGCACCGACGTGAACTTCGCGAGCATGTCGTCGGTGCCTTTGGTCGTGACCGCGGTGTCGACCTCGATCAACCAGAGATAGCCGGTGCCCAGCAGACCGGCGATGCCGAGGACCAGATGATGGAAGTGGCGGCCGCCCACGGTGAGGTTGTGGAACGGCCCCACGTTGGCGCGGATCGCATGCGTGATCGCACGGGTTGCCGCGAACGTCGTGAAAAAGGACACTGACGACAGAAACAACCGCTCCCGGCGTGTATCGCTGAATTCCTGGCGATAGATCTCCGCAGCGCGGTCGGGGGTCAACGGCGGCCCGGACTCAGGCCTTGATCGACTTCGGGCGCGCGAAGTTTGCCGCGATGACGGCGAGCAGCGTGAGCACGGTGAAGACGATCGCGTGCTTCCAGTGCAGCGCCGGCCGTCCGGACGCCAGGAAGCTGGTCTTCTGCGTGAAATAGAAGATCGCCGCGAGGGCGAACACGACGGCCAGAACGAGCAGCGCGAGCGCTAGTGGGCGGCTACCCCGCATGAGCGATCCCCCGGTGAGTCCGGCCGTTCGCCCGCTGCGAACACGTTCCTGAGTTCAACAATCGGTCGACGACCTTCAGTGGATGAAGACGAGGCCTGCAGCCCCGAGAGCGGCACAGTAATACGCGAAGGGGTCCAGGCGTCCGAGTCGAAGATACCTGAGTAAGAAGCGGGCGCTGGCGTACGCCACCACCCCGGCGAGGACCGCAGCGCCAATTGCCACTCCGAGCGTCGGCGCATCGGACCCGAGCGAGGGCAGCTCGAGCAGCCCGGCGGCGGCGATGATCGGCGTGGCGAGCAGGAACGAGAATCGCGCTGCCTCCTCGTGACGCAGGCCGGCCACCAAGCCTGCCGCCATGGTGATGCCGGAGCGAGAGATCCCGGGCAGGAGCGCCCCGGCCTGAAAGATGCCGACGATCACCGTGGTGCGAAGGCTGAGCCCCTCGATGCGCGCGTACGCGGGGTCGTCCTCCTCGTGCGCGAGCACCGGTGCGCTCCCAACGGCGCGGCGGCGTTCGTCGCGACGCCGGAACATCTCAGCGGCGAAGAGGATCGCCCCGTTGACGATGAGGAACGCCGACGCGGCGCGGGGATCGCCGAAGAGTGACTTGAGCGGATCCTGGAGGAGAAAGCCGATGATCCCGGCGGGGATCGTTCCAACGATCAACATGACCGCGAGGCGCTCGTCCGGGTCGCTGATGCGACCCTTCGCGGCGGCGCGGAAGAACCCGAGGATGATTCGTGCCCAATCTCGACGGTAGAGGAAGAGCAGTGCCGAGGCGGTGCCGAGGTGCAGCACGGCGAGCACCGGGACGAAGGCCGGGCTGGTCTCGCGAAAGTTGAGCCCGATGAGCGGCGGGACGACCACCGCATGGCCGAGCGACGACACGGGAAAGAGTTCGGTGACTCCCTGGAGCGCTGCCAGGAAGAGGATCAATCCGGCGCTCAACATTGGCCAGAGCCTACCAGCCCCCTGCGCGTAGTCTGATGCGATGAGTTCCGCAGCCCTCTCCGCCGGCACCTCTGCCAACCGCCAATGGCGCCTTGCGGCGCGCCCGAAGGGGCTCCCGGTGGCGACCGACTGGGCGTTCCGCACCGAGCCGGTGCCCGAGCCGGGCGAGGGACAGTTCCTCGTCCGAGTCATGTACATCTCGCTCGATCCCGCAATGCGCGGCTGGATGAACGATGCTCGCTCGTACGTACCACCGGTCGGCATCGGCGAGGTCATGCGGGCGGGCGGTGTGGGACGCGTGGTCGCCTCGCGGCATCCCGACTTCGCCGTCGGCAACCACGTCAGCGGCGTCTTCGGCGTGCAGGACTACGCGCTCAGCGACGGCCGGGGGGTCGTCCGCGTGTCAGCCGAGACGGCGCCCCTCCCCAAGTACCTGAGCATGCTGGGCATGCCCGGAATGACAGCGTATTTTGGCCTGCTCGACATCGGCCGCCCAGTCGAGGGCGAGACCGTCGTCGTCTCGGCCGCCGCCGGCGCGGTGGGCCAGGTCGTCGGTCAGATCGCCAAGATCAGGGGCTGCCGGGTGGTGGGGATCGCCGGTGGCGAGGAGAAATGCCGCTTCATCGTCGACGATCTGGGCTTCGACGCAGCGGTCGACTACAAGAACGAGGACGTTCGCGCGGCGCTCCGAGAGCGCTGTCCGGACCGGGTGAATGTCTACTTCGACAATGTGGGCGGCGAGATCCTCGACACCGTGCTCACCAGGCTGGCTCGCCACGCGCGGATCGTCATCTGTGGCTCGATCTCGCAGTACAACAACGAGGGCCCCGCCCGTGGTCCGGCCAATTACATGGCGCTGCTCGTCGACCGCGCGCGCATGGAGGGCTTCCTGGTCTTCGATTACGCGAAGCGCTATCCCGAAGCCGCCAAGGAGATGGCCGGCTGGATGGCCGAGGGACGGCTCAAATCGGTGGAGGACATGGTCACTGGGATGGAGCAATTCCCCGCGACGTTGCTCCGGCTCTACAGCGGCGCGAACTTCGGAAAGCTGATCCTGAGCGTGGCCGGGGACGCCGGCTAGGCCGCCACGGTCGCGGACCGCCTGCCTGGGCCGCCCTGGAAGAGGCGCGCGATGTCGCTCGGGGAGACGATCCCGACCAGCGTCCCGCCGTCGTAGACCATCGCCCGGCCGTCGGACGCCGTGCCGATGCGCTTGAGCAGGTCGGTGACGGGTTCGTCCTGGCGGGCGATGGGCACCCGCTCAACTGGGATCGCGATGTCGATGGCGCGGCGGTTGCCCCGCTGCTGCGGGGGCACCTGCTTGATGCCGCGCATGGTCACCAGGCCGTCGATGCGCCCGTCGATGCTGTGGGTGGGGAACGACGTGAACTCGTGGCCCATGACGTATTGGTCGACGAGCAATTCGACGGTGATCCAAGAGGGGACGATCACCGGGTTCTTCGACATGACCTCACCAACCAGGACGCCTTCGAGTGCGTGGCGAGCCTGCTCGCCGGTGGCCTCGCCTCGCGCGGCGGTGTCGAGGAACCAGCCGGTGAGCATCAGCCACAGGCCGGCGACAGGATCGAAGAAGAACAGATCGAGCACGCCGGCTCCGATCAGGAGGACCGCGAAGAAGCGTCCGGCCCGGGCCGCCGCGACAGTCGCGGTCATCCGGTTCTTGGTCCGGGTCCAGAGGAAGCCGCGCAGGATCCGCCCGCCATCGAGCGGGAACGCGGGCACCAGGTTGAAGACGAGCAGTGCAAGGTTCACGGCGGCGAGCCACTCGGTGACGACGATCACGAGCGGCGGCGCGCCGGCCTGCACGAGGAGCCATGAGAACCCGATGAACGCACCGGCAAGCAGCAGGGTGACGGCCGGTCCGACGGCGGCGACGAGCATCTCGGTTCTGCCGGTCATCTGGTCACCGTTCATCTGTGCGACGCCACCGAACAGCCAGAGCCTGATGCCCTCGACGGGGACGCCGCGACGGCGGGCGAGCAGCGCGTGCCCCAGCTCGTGGGCGACCAGGGAGGCGATCAGGAGGGCCGCGGCGATGACCCCGACGATCCAGGCGAGCCAGACCGGGGTCCCGGGAACCTGACCCGGCACCGCGCCGCCGGCCACGCCCCATGCGAGGAGCGCGCCGATCAGCAGCACGCTCCAGTCCGCCGAGATCCTGATCCCGGCGATACGAGCGATCGGGACGCCGCCTCTGTTCATGGTGTCGTCCCTATGGTGCTCTGGACGCCTTTCATGTGCATGACCGTACCCATGAGGCCGTCGATTCAACGCCGCGCGCTACGCGACGGCCGAGCGCGACGCTCGCCGGCGGCCGGCGTATTCGGGCCGGGACGCTCGCGCCACGACGGCGCACCAACCGCCTGCGGTGAGCAGGAGCACCCACGGAGTCGCTCGCCCCGGGAAGCCGACAGTGTTCTGGGAGAGGTCGCCGAGACTGGCGAGCGAGAGCAGCACCCACAACCCGAGCACGCTGAGGGTTGCCGGGCCCGGCCAGTGGAATCCGCTTGGTCGGCCGGCCAGCCAGGCTGCTCCGGCGACCACCATGGGGGCCATGAGCGTCAGATCATGTCCGAGCAGGTGGGGCGAGGCGAAGAGGGAGAGCGCCACTGCCCCGCAGAGCGACGGCTCGAAGAGATCAGGGCGGCGGTGGGCGACGGTTCCGAGCCATCCGGCGACAGCCGCTGCGGCAACCCCGGCGCCCACGGCGAGAAGGAACACGCCCGGGGCAGGGCCGAGCAGGGAGCCGAACAGCCCGCTGGTCCCCTGCATCTGAGCCGTCGGTGAGTTGCTCGGCGTCGCGATTGCCGCGATAAAGGACGCCAGCGCCCGGGGTCCGGCCCCGATCAATCCGATCACGATCGTGACCCCGGCGCCGGCCAGCGCGCCCCCGACCGCACGCCAGTCGCGACGCCCGATCATGTAGGCGGCGACACCGATGACCAGCTGTGGTTTGGCGATCGCAGCCGTGAACCCCAGGGCGAAGCCGGCGAGCGCCGGCCGATCCCGCCGCCACAGGGCGTACGCCACCGCGATCCCGAGCGCGGGGACACCATCCCACTGGCCTTCGACGAAGAGCAGGCCCGTGCCGAAACCGGCGAGTGCCACCAGCAGGACCGCCGCACGAGGCAGCCTTGGGAACGCGGTCGGCCATGGAGCCGTTCCTGTGACCAGGAGGAGCGCCAAGGCCATGAGCGCAAGCTGCAGCAGCGACCATGCCCGCCAGGCCGCACCCGCGCCGAGCAGCGAGAAGGGAACGGCGACCACCGCCGCGGCCGGGGGGTTTTCGAACGGGATGTTGTCGTGGCCGATCGGAGCGCCGCTCGCGACGAGCGTCCGGCGCTCGGTTGCGGGGTCGTAGATCTGCGCGGCCTGACCGGCGCGGATCAGCGTCGACGCGACATACGTTCCCGCGAAGTCGCTGGTGGGCGCAAGCGACGCGGGCACCACCGTCCACACCTGCACGTAGTGGGCGAGGACGATCGCGGCGATGGCGATGAGGGCGGCGGCGAACCAGCGGGAGCGATCGATCACGGCGCTGCCCACTGTATGGCCACGCCGCCCACGCCACCGTCAAGCCGCCGTCACAGGGCCCTCGCGAACACCTCCAGATCGGGATCGGAGAACAGCGCGAACGTGATCTCGCGAAGGGAGGTCCCTGTGGTCTCGAGCGCCCGCTTCGCCTCACCGACCGCGATCGTCGCCGCGAGCTCGATGGGGAATCCATAGATCCCGGTGCTGATGGCCGGCGCTGCGACCGTCGCGCAGCCGTGGTCCGCCGCCAGCGCGAATGCGCTCCTGTACGCGGACGCCAGCAGCTCTGGCTCACCGTGATGCCCATCGCGCCACCGCGGCCCGACCGCGTGGATGACGTGGCGCGCTGCCAGGCGACCGCCGCCGGTGATCACGGCAGACCCAGTCGGACAGCCGCGGTGGCGTTCCGACAGCTCGCGCATCAGATCGGGGCCCGCCGCGCGGTGCATCGCCCCGTCGACCCCGCCGCCGCCGGCGAGCGAAGCGTTCGCCGCGTTGATCAGCGCATCCACGTTCAGGGTCGTGATGTCGGCGCGGCGGAGCACGATGCTGCCGCCGGCGACCGCCCGGGTGAGGGGCTCAGGCTCCATCCGAACGGGCGAGGGCGAGGCACACGTTGTGTCCGCCAAACCCGTACGACGTGCTGAGCGCGAAGTCAATCCGGGCGGCGCGGCCGTGGTTGGGCACGTAATCCAAATCGCACTCGGGATCGGGCTCATCGAGGTTGATCGTCGGCGGCACGAACTGGTCGCGAATGGCCAAGATCGTGATGACCGCCTCGACGGCGCCGGCCGCGCCGAGCAGGTGTCCATGCATCGACTTTGTCGACGACATCGGGATCGTGCTCGCCTGCGGGCCGAAGGCCGCCTTCACGGCACGGGTCTCGGCAGCGTCGTTCATCTGCGTGGACGTCCCGTGAGCGTTGATGTAGTCCACCTCGTCGGGCTCGCGGCCCGCCCGTTTGAGTGACCGCAGGATGCAACGGCGTGCGCCGTCACCTTGCGCGTCGGGCTGAGTGATGTGAAAGGCGTCGGCGGTCGCGCCGTACCCGGCGACCTCGCCGTAGATGTGCGCACCGCGAGCCACCGCGTGGCCCCAGTCCTCGACCACGAACATGCCGGCGCCTTCGCCCATCACGAAACCGTCCCGATCCTTGTCGAACGGGCGCGACGCGCGCTCGGGCTCGTCATTTCGGGTCGACAGCGCCTGCATGGCGTCGAAGGCAGCGACGCTGATGTTGGTGATCGATGCCTCGGTGCCGCCGGTGATGATCGCCGTCGCCTCCCCGCGTCGGATCCATTCCGCGGCCTCGCCGATCGCGTGGCCGGACGACGAGCACGCGCTGACGATCGCGTAGTTCACCCCTTTGGCGCCGCAGTCGATGGCGATTGCGCCTGCGGGCATGTCGATGATCATCGAGGGCACGGTGAACGGCGAGACGCGCCGCGGGCCCTGGTTGTACAGCGCGAGGACGTTGCGCTCGATAACCTCGATACCACCGACCCCGGACGCCACGAGCACCCCCACGTCCTCGGCGATCGGCCGGATGTCCAGGCCGGAGTCGTCGATCGCCTGGCGTGCCGCGAAGAGCGCGAGCTGCGTGCATCGACTGGTGCGACGCGCTTCCTTCTTGCCCAGCACCGCCTCGGGGTCGAAACCCTTGACCTGGCCGGCGATCTGCGTCGTCAGGTGGGACGCATCAAAAGCAGTGATCGGCCCGATGCCACCCTGGCCACGCCGGCACGACTGCCACGTCGACTCGGCGTCCAGTCCCAGAGGGGTCACGGCGCCGATGCCAGTGATCGCCACACGCGGGCTGCCGTTGCTGCCGCTCATGTTGTCGCCTCCGCGGTCTCGATTGTCGGTGCTCCCTGTGAGTGGTAGCCACCGTCGACGTGAATCATCTCGCCCGTGATCGCTCGGGAGAGGTCGCTGAGCAGAAATGCGGTCGTGTCGGCGACCGGTCCGCTGTCCGAGCTGTCCCACCCGAGCGGCGAGTGCAGCCCCCACGATGCCTTGAGGGTTTCGAACCCCGGGATCGAGCGCGCCGCGATGGTCTCGAGCGGGCCGGCGGAGATGGTGTTCACGCGGATCCCGCGCGGGCCCAGGTCGCGGGCGAGATACCGCGCGATCGCCTCGAGCGCCGCCTTCGCGGGGCCCATCCAGTCGTAGACCGGCCACGCGACCCGTGCGTCGAATGTGAGGGTGACGATCGAGCCGCCCTCTGGCATGAGTGGCGCGAATGCCGCGGCGAGCGTCTGCAGCGAGTAGCTGCTCACCTGGAACGCGGTGCTCACCGAGCTCCAGGGAGCGTCGAGGAAGCCCCCGCCCAGGCAGTCCGCGGGGGCGAAGCCGACGGCATGCACGACCCCGTCGACGCCGCCCCAGGTGGCCCGCGCGTGCTCTGCGACCGCACGCACCTGAGCCACGTCGGTGACATCCATCTCGAGTACTTCGGGTTCCGGGCTGAGGCGCTGGGCGCTCTTGCGAGTCAGGCTCATCGCCCGCCCGAATGACGTGAGCATGACCTCAGCGCCCGCGCCCTGCGCGGCGGCAGCGATGGCATACGCGATGCTCTTCGGGGTCAGGACACCGGTGACCACGACGCGCTTGCCAGCGAGCAGGCCTCGTGCCGGGTTCGACGGATTCTGGGTACTCACAGGCGACGTACCTTATAAGGCTCGAGCGGGGCTGCGCAGTTACGCAGCAACGATCTCCAGCATGGCCTCGTGCCATGCCGGCGTGCCCGCCAGGATGTCGCCGCTGACGAACACGGCATCGGGATCGCCGGCCCAGTCGGTCACCACCCCGCCCGCCTCGCGAACCAGCAGAGCGCCGGCCGCGATGTCCCAGATGCCGAGGCCGAGCTCGAAGAACCCGTCGAACGAACCGGCGCCCACGTAGGCGAGGTCGAGACTTGCGGCGCCGGCGCGTCGAAGGTCCTCGAAGCGCTGCAGCGCCGCGCTCATCACCGCCAGGTAGCGCGGCAATCGCTCCTTGCGTCGAAACGGGAACCCGGTGGCCACGACTCCCGAACCCGGGTGCGTGGAGACGGACAGGCGCCGTCCCTCGCGGTCCATCGCCCCCTCGCCCTCGGCCGCGCTCCACGCCCTGCCGAGAAGTGGCGCGATCACGGCACCGACGACCGGCCGCCCCTCCTCCACGAGGGCGACGCTGACGCCGACGACCGGAAACCCGCGGACGAAGTTGGTGGTCCCATCCACCGGATCGATCACCCACATGCGCTCGTGGCGAGTGCCGCCCGATTCCTCAGCGAGGATCGCGATGTCGGGCGCCCCTTCCCGGAGCACCCGGATCGCCGCCTGCTCGGCGGCCCGATCGACCTCGGTGACGTAATCGCCGGGGCTTTTGACCTCGGCGGTCAGCGTCCCCGGACGGGCGTGCGCCCTGGCGACCAGCTCTCCCGCCGCCGAGGCGGCCGCGACGGCGAGCTCACGCAGAGTTTCGCGCTGGGGCACCCGACGAGGGTACGCGCCGAGGCCGCGGCGGCTTGCGCTTTGCCGCCGGACGAGGTGCGGCAGCCGGGCGGGCGAAGAGACGCGGGTCGAGCCCGCCCTTGCCGAGCAGTCCCTCCATCACCTCGGCCTCGCAGGGGCGCGCGAGCAGGAAACCCTGCGCCATGCCGCAGCCGAGCTCGTTGAGACGCTTGACCTGCAGCGGCAGCTCGACGCCTTCCGCAACCAGCGCGAGGCGCAGTGCCTCGCCGTGGCGGACGACCGTCCGTGCCAGCTCCCCGCTCGAGTTCGGATCGCCGAGCTCCGCGACCAGGGGACGCGCGATCTTGAGGATGTCGATGGGCAGACGCCGGAGGTAGGCGAGCGATGTGTACCCGGTGCCGACGTCGTCGACCGCCACATGGACGCCGGCTCGTTGCAGGGCGTCGAACGTGGCGATGGCACCGTGGAGATTCTCGAGCACGGCGTTCTCGGTGACCTCGAGAATGAGGCACCCCGGGTCGACGTCGACCCGGGCGAGGCACCGGGTCACGCGGTCGACAAGCGTGCCGCCGCGGAGCTCGCCCGCGGCGACGTTGACGGACATGGCCAGCTCCGGTGTGGCGGGATATGCGTGCTGCCAGCGCCGGAGTTGCTCGCAGGCGGTGCGCATCACGTATTCCTGGATGCGATCAATGAGCCCGCACTCCACTGCCACGGGCAGGAAGTGCAGCGGCGCGATCAGGCCACGCTCAGGGTGCTGCCAGCGCACCAATGCCTCAGCGCCGAGGATCTTGCCGGTGCGCAACTCCACGATCGGCTGGTAATGGAGGACCAGCTCGCCCTTGTTCAGCGCCGACTCGAGCTCCTTCGCCAGGTCAGGGTCTGCCGAGCCCGCCCCCGTACCGCCGTGGATGCGATACGTGCCGGACCCGGCCTCGCGCGCCTCTTGAGCAGCGGCCGTTGCGTGGCGGAGCAGCACCGCGGCCGAGACGTCCGAGGCGCTCGCGCAGACGAGACCCACCGATGCCCGGACGGACACGGTGGCACCCTCGGTCGCAATCGGCGTGGCGAGTGCCTCGACCACACGCTGGGCGATGAGCTCCGCCTCACGAGGATGCGACACCTCGGGAAGCAGGAGCGCGAATTCGTCTCCACCGAGTCGAGCGGCGGTGTCGGTGCGGCGAAGGCACTCGTGGAGGCGCCGGGCAACCTCGACGAGCACCGAGTCGCCGGTCGCGTGTCCGTGCTCTGCATTGATCCGCCGGAAGTCCTCGAGATCGACCGAGATGACGCTGACCACGTGCCGCTCCGGGTCGCGCTCGAGGAGCGCCCGCTCGATGCGATCGATGAAGAGCACGCGGTTCGCAAGCTGGGTCAGCGGGTCGTGAAACGCGCGGTCGGCGAGCTCGCTCTGGAGGGCGGCAAGCCTGAGCAGCCCTTCCTGAAGGCGGCTCCGCTCGATGGTCAGGGCCACCAGATCCGCGAACTCCTGGAGCTGCTGGTCGTCGGCGCGAGACTCGCGCGCTTCAGACGCCCGCATGCCGAGCCCCAGGTAGCCGACGGTGCGGGTCCGGTAGCGCAGGGTGACCGCGAGCCCGCGGGAAACTCCGAGCCGCGAACAGAGGCGCGCGACCCACGGGTCGGCGGCCGCCTCGGCGATGTGGACGACGCCGTAGATCGGCGGCGTGAGCGCGCCGTCCTCGTCGTCCTCCAGGTCGGTCGAGCGCATGACGTCGACGGGCTCACCCCCACGAACTGTGGTGCGGAAGGCCGCAGCCGTGCCGGTCTCGGGGATCAGGGTCAATTCGGCGCACTCCGCCGTAAAGCGCATGCTCGCGCGCCGGAGCACGTCGACAGATGCGGCCTCGAGGTCGCGGGATTCGAGAAGCCCCAGCGACGTCGAGTGGAGGAACCCGAGCCGGGCCTTCTCGCGGCGAACCGCGGCCCATGAGATGCCGGCGATGGCGAGGGCGACCACCGAGAGCACCAGGGCGGCGAGCCACGAGGACATCTGCCCGCTACCCCAGCAAGCGCAGCGGCACGAGCTGCTCCGACGGGTCGGGCAAGGATTCGAGCCTGGCCCGGTCGATCCCGCCATGGCGCAACAGCTGCTCGATCTCCACCGGGGGCAATGGGTGGCAGAGGTGGTATCCCTGCCCGGCCAGGCAGCCGAGGCTGAGCAGCCTGCCCACCTGCGACGCCGCCTCGATGCCCTCGGCGATGACGTGCAGCTGGAGCGCATCCGCGATGGTGACGATGGCGCGGGTGAAGTCCTCCTCCGCGCCGTCGGCGAGATCGTCCACGAACGGCTTGGCGATCTTCAGGATGTCGACGGGGAGCCGGCGCAAATAGCTCAGCGACGAGTACCCGGTGCCGAAATCGTCGATGGCGACGCGGATCCCGGCCTTGCGGAGCGCCTCGAGCTTCGCGGTCACGATCGCGGTGTCCTCGACGAACATCGACTCGGTGAGCTCGAGGATCAGGGTATCGGGGGCGAGCCCGGTCTCCTGGACGATGGCGAGCACGTCCTCGACGAATGTCGGCGTGTTGAGCTGTACCACCGAGACGTTGACGCACACGGCGAGCGGCGTCGACTGCAGGCGCTGGAACTGGAGCGTCGTCGCGCAGGCGGTGCGCAGCACGAATTCTCCGAGCTGCATGATCAGGCCGCTCTCCTCGGCGACGCCGATGAACTCTCCCGGAGCGACGATCCCGCGGAGCGGATGATGCCAGCGCACCAGGGCCTCGACCGCGGTGATCTCACCGGTGATCAGGTTGACGACCGGCTGGTAGTGCAGGATGAACTGGTTCAGCTCCATCGCGCGCTCGAGCTCGCCACGAAGCTTGCGCCGCTGCACGACGTCGCTTTCCATCCCCGGCGCGAAGAGGACGTAACGGTTCCTGCCGGCGCCCTTGGCGACGTACATGGCGACGTCGGCCTGGCGCATCAGGATCGTCGCGTTAGCGTCATTCTTGTCTGCAACAGCGATGCCGAGTGACGCGCGCACGATCACCGAGGTCCCCGAAACCGTGAACGGCTCCCGGAGCACGTCGAGCACGCGCCGCGCGACGTGCTCGGCCTCGATCGCGCTGTCGACTCCCTCGATCAGCAGCGCGAACTCGTCCCCGCCGAGGCGGGCGGCGGTGTCCGGACGGCGCAGGCACCCGCGAATCCGCGACGCCACCTCGACGAGGAGCGCATCGCCGGCGGCGTGGCCGAGCGTGTCGTTGACTCCCTTGAAATCGTCGATGTCGAGGAAGATCACCGCCACACTCGCGGTGCCTTCCGCGCTGCGCCGCAGCGCATGGTCGATCTGCTGACCGAACAGCGAGCGGTTGGCGAGATCGGTGAGCGAGTCGTGATACGCCTGATGCGTCAGCTGCTCCTGCAGCTCGGTGAGCCGGGCGATCGACCGTTCCATGCGGCTGTTCTCGAGGATGGCCGTCGTCCGGGTGGCAAGTGTGCGGAACAGACGCAGGTCGCGCAGGTCGAAGGAGCGCGCGTCGAGATGGCCCCCCACCATCAGGCTGCCGATCATCCGCGCTTCACCGCGCAGCAGTGCGACCATCGCTTCACCCACGCCGCGATGCGCCAGCATCTGCGAGCTCGGGTCGTCCGCGTTGCCCGCGCGCACGATGACCCCGGCGGTTTCCGCTTCGAGCACGTCGTCGAGCTCGCCGAGGCCGAGCGCCACCATCACCTCGTCGGGCTGGCCGTGACGGACGGTGGTGCGAAACGCCTTCTCGGCCGGCTGCGACGGGAACACGGTGAGCTGCGCCATATCCGCGTGGAAGATGGCGCGGGCGCGGTTGAGGAGCAGAACGATCGACGGCTCGAGCTCGCGTCCGGCCAGGGCATCGACCGCGCCGATCAGGAATTCCGCTGCCTCGTGGTCGTATCGCTCGCGCACCCACGCCCGATGGGTCAGGAGGACGGCGAAGGTGACGATCGTGAGCGGCACCAACGCGAGACGATCGACGGGAATCAGCCGGACGGCGATCAGCCCGATGCATGTCGACGCGGCAGCTGCCACATACGCGGCCCGGAGGTGGTTGGCGACGTTGATCCACGAGTCTCGGTCGCGCGGCCGGAGCACGATGCTCTCGGAGACTCCGCGTCTGAGCACGGTGATTGCAGTGGCGATGATGGCCGCGATCGCGCTGTGCCAGACGGGAAGGTTCGGGCTTCCCGCGATCGTTCGAAAGGCCCAGATCCCGATCGCGCCGACGACAGCGAACCGGAGGATGTCGAAACCGGTCTGGAGCACGGCCAGCGGCCGTCGGGTCGCGGCGGCCGCCGCGGTGCCGGCCGCATAGCCGGCGAGCAGCTCGAGTGGCGTCGCGTGGAAGAGCCCGATCACGAAAGGAGCAGCCGCGAGCGTGATCGCCTGGGTGCCGCGGCGCGGACTGTCGATCGACGCGAGGCGGGAGGCAGCAAAGAATCCGATGGCGTAGACCCACCAGGGCAGGTTGGGCGGCGCGAACGCCGGCAGCGACGCTGCATACCCCACCCAGAGCGCCACGGCCGCGGCGAGCATGACGGCGCCCAGAACCCAGAGTCGCGTGTCGATGCGCGACCGCCGGTTCCAACCGGCCCTGAGACGACGCACGACAGGCGTCATCGTGGCTCGGAAAACTCCGCCGTACTCTCCACCGCCGGGATCGTATGGCGAGTTGCGCCGTGCGTCTCGTCAGCTTCGGTGACAGCTTCGTTACTGTTTGCACATATGGGCGCGCCGATTGCTGTCGGGACCTGCAATTGGGCCGACCACACGGACTTCTATCCCCCCGAGCTGGAACGCGGCGGCCGGCAGAAGGAGAAGCTGTCCTTCTACGCCGAGTACTTCCCGCTCGTCGAGATCGACACGACCTTTTACGGTATCCCGCGACCGCCCGTTGTCGAGGCTTGGGTCGAGCGCACACCGGAGCACTTTCGCTTCAACATCAAGGCCTATCGGAGCCTGACGGGACACGAGCGTGAGGACCGGATTCCGCGCAAACCCACCGCCGACGAGGAGCGCGATTTCATGGCCGCGCTGGTGCCGCTGCGTTCCAGCGGCAAGCTCGTCGCGGTGCACTACCAGTTCCCGCCATGGATGACCAATCGACCGGAGGCTCGCGAGTGGCTGCTCGCGGCGCGAGATCGCCATCCCGATGACCTGCTCGCCATCGAGTTCCGGCATCGATCGTGGTTCGACCACGATGCCTGGCCTGCCACCGAGGACCTGCTCCGGGAGCTCGAATGCGTCTACGTCGGCGTCGATGCGCCGCAGATCGGCAGCGGCACGGCCCCGCCCCTGCTCGCAATCACCTCACCTCGCCTGTGCATTGCGAGGTTTCACGGTCGCAACCGGGACACGTGGTATTCGGGTGGACCGACGAGTGGGGATCGATTCAATTACCTGTACACACCGGCCGAGCTCGCTGAATGGGTCCCTGCGATGCGCGCCGCCAGTGAGAGCGGGGTGCCGCTCCATATCCTTCTGAACAACAACCGGAGCAACTACGCGGTGGTCAACGCCTTCGATTTCGGAGCGCTGCTCGGGTTGGGGCTGCCCCGCCCGCCGGAGCCGGTGATCGAGACCCTCCGGCAACGCGATGGTCGCCTCCCCGAATGGGTGGAGGCGTCGGCCCCGGTGGCCCACCCGGGGCAGGAGCCCGCTGACGAGCACGTCGAACGGGAAAGCGGGAGCCAGTTGACCCTCTCGCTCTGAGGCACCCATTTGGGGGACAATGGCTTGGGCGGCGAGGCGTATGCCTGCCGGGATTGTATTGGAGGTCTTTGCGATGGCTATGGCGTCCTCTCGACGCAACGACCGTGGCCGCCGTCCGGCGGCGAGCGGTGTTGTCATGCGCAACGAAGCCGCCACTCACGAGGTCGAGGTGTCCCGGGCGCTCAACCAGTGGGCCGTCACGGTGACCTCGCTCGCCGACAACCGGATGATCACCCAGGACTTCTTCTCGCGACGCTGGGAAGCGGTCGCGCGCGCCGAGGATTTCGTCCGGCTGCTCAACCGGTCCGAGCCACCTCCCGGCTGGTAGCGTTCAGCCGGCTTCCAGGGCGAGCAGCCACCGCTTACGGGGCAGGCCACCCCCGTACCCGCCGATCGCTCCGCCCGTGCGGACCACGCGATGGCAGGGGACCACGACCGGGATCGGATTGGAGCCGAGCGCGTTGCCGACCGCTCGGGCACCCCGTGGGGTGCCGACGCCGAAGGCGACCTCCCCATAGCTCGCCACCGAGCCGTACGGGATCCGCGCCGTGCGGTGGAGCACCTTGCGTGCGAATGCCCCGGTGAGCGACCAGTCGATGGGGACCTCGAAGTCGCGAAGCGTGCCCGCGAAGTACCTCTCGAGCTCGCGTCGGACGGGGTCGAGCCTGCGCGGTGAGTCGAGGATGCGCGGCGACACCCCCGCAGCGACCTCGCCGAGCACGTCGTCGCGGTTCTCGTCCTCGAAGGCGATGCGAACGAGGCCCTTCGTGGTCGCCATCAGCAGCAGCGTGCCGATCGGCGTGTCCATGGTCGTCACCGCCACGTCGACGAGCCGGCTGGCCTCTGCGCGCTCCAGGAATCGGTCGGTCAGCGCCGCGTCAATCGTCATCGGAGTTCCCTTCTGAGCTTTTTCAGACCCTCGTGCACGCTCTGGCGCGCCGAGTCCTGCGTGGTCGACATCGCCGCCGCGATCTCCGGATAGCTCCTGTCGCCGGCGTAGCGGAGGACCACAGCCTTGCGCTGCTTGCTCGGAAGGCTCCGAACCTGATCCCAGAGCCCGTCGTCGCTGTCGGGGTGCGTGTCGAGCGCGGATCCGGGGTCGGGATCGGCGACCGGTACCGGCCGGCGTACCCGAGCCCGATACGCGTCGATCGCCTTGCGCCGCGCGATCGTGAACAGCCAGCCGCGCAGGTTGGAGGCATCCCCGAGCCGCGGGTAGGCGCGCAGGGCGCTGAGCATCGTCTCCTGGAAACAGTCCTCGGCCTCCGACGCGCCAACGGCACCGGTGAGGAAGTTCAGCACTGCCTGCGCGTGGTCGTCGAACACCAATTGGAACGGAGGCAGCGCTGTCGGTCTCATCGTGCTCACTGCATACCAAACGCCGGTGCCGGTGCGGCTGTGAGCCGTCGCCGCAGCTCAGTCGGGCGGCGGTTCCGGGGCGGGCACGTCGGCGGGTGCTTCGGCCGGGAAGACCACGGCGAGCTCCGAGATATCGCCCTCGCGCCAGATCGTGAGCAGCATGGTGTCGCCGGGCTGGCGGAGCGACACGGCGCGCCGGAACTGGTCGGCACCGCCGTTCACCGTGTACGGACCGATGCCGGTGATCACGTCGCCGGGCAGGATTCCGGCCGCCTCCGCAGGGGACTCCGGCTTGACCTGGCCGACCTCGACGCCATAGGTCGCCGGGAGCTGCTTCGCAGTGGCGATCTCGCTGGTCACCGTCCGCACAGAGGCTCCGAATGAGACGTGCTGATCCTCAGTGTCCACCCGGGGCAGAAAGCGCGCCAGCTGCACCGGGTCATGGCCGACCAGCAGCCGCTCTCCCACCTGGACCACGGGAACGACCACTCTGCCGAGCCTGCCGAAGAGGATCGCGGTCGCCGAGGGATCGCTGAGGACGTCGCGCTTCGTATAGGTGATGCCGCGCTGGTCGAGGTAGCGAAGCGTTGCGTCGGAGGCGGGATCTCCGGCGCGGACAAAGACCGTGACGGCATCGCTCACGTCAATCAGACCTCGGGGGCGTCACCGATCGCGGCCGGAGCGACGGTCGGCTGTTCGGCGGGCGCCTGCTCGGCGGGGGGTGCGATAGCAGGCTGGCCTTCCGTGATCGTGTCGGGGGTATCTCCCGCCTCGGCGGCGGGCTGTGCGGCGCCGGCTCCGCGGCCACGTCCACGCCGGCGACGGCGACGGCGGCGCCGCTGAGCACCTTCCTGCGGCTGACCCTCGGCGGCCGGCGCGGCAGCCGCCGGCTCGGAACCAGCTTCCGTGGAGGCGGTCACGGGCGCAGGCGCACCCCGGCGACCGCGGCGGCGGCGGCGGCGGCGCTTCGCCGCCCGCTCGGGATCGGTCTCATCGCCGCCCTCGCCTCCAGACGGCTGCCCACCAGGGCGTTGCTCGCCACGGCGCGGCTTGGGCTGCGAGACGAGTTCCAGGGCGCTGAGCCACCCACCGGTCGAGCGCGACGCCTCGACGAGCATCCCGTACATCGACTCGTCACCGCTGCGCAGGGTCGCGCTGTCACCGATGCAGGCAACCAGGCGTTTCGCCCGGGAAATTGCGACGTTGAGGCGGTTGGGGACCCTGAGGAAGCCGATGCGCCCGCGTTCGTTGGAGCGGACCAGCGAGATGACCACGATGTCCTCCTCGCGGCCCTCGAACGAGTCGACGGTGTCGATCTTCACCGTGCGCTTGAAACGCCGGCGTCCGAGCGCCTGGCGGAGGCGTTCCACCTGCTCGGCGTACATCGCGATGACCGCCATGCTCAGCTCGCGCGGCGCGCGCTCATCGAGCAGGCGGACGACCTGTGCCGCGACCCGCACCTCAGCCTCGTTGCGCAGCGCGCCACCTGGGCCGCGGCGCTCGCGGCCGCCGCGCATCCCCTCGGTATCGACGAAGTGCAATGCGACCGGGAACGGCTTCCGGGTGACGTACTCGTACGCCTCGACCTCCGGCGCGTTCTCGAGCTGGCTGTCGTACGACGCCGCCGACACGTAGGCCGCGATGTCGGGGTGCATGCGGTGCTGGATGGTGAGCAGGCACTGCGCCTCTGCCGGCAGCCCCCCGTCCCAGCACTGCTCGAACAGGCTCCGGTTGACCAGATCCTCCAGCGCCGGGTCGATCTCGACGATGCCGTAGAGCGCGTCGTCCTCGACCGGCGGCAGCTGCTTGTGATCCCCCACGAGCGCGAGGCTCCTGCCGAGTCGCAGCGCGGGGAGCGCCTCGTCGGCGCGGGCCTTGTTGGCCTCATCGAGGATGACGATGTCGAAGTTCATGTCGGTGATGCCCGACGTCGCGGCCGTCGCGCAGGTCGCGAAGTAGCAGTTGGCCTCGAGCAGACGCGGGTCGTCCTCGTCGTCGCACCGGAACTTGTCGACGGCGGCGTGCACTCGCTCGGCGCGGGCAACGCGGACGGCGCGCATGCCGGGTGTGCCGGCGAGCCGCTCGAGCGCGTTGTCGACCGCGAGGTTGCTGTGTGACGTGACCAGGATCCGCTCATCGGGATTGGCGGCGAGGCGGCGTTTGACCGCCTCGACGATGACCGTCGTCTTGCCGGTACCGGGAGGTCCCTGAATGAAGACGGCCTGTCCCGCGCTCAGCCGGCTGAGCAGTCCGACGGCCCGGTTCTGCGGTTTGTTCGGGCGCATCCCGCTGGTCAGCCATGAGGATTCGGCGTCCGATTCGTCCTTGGGCGCAACGATCGTCTCCGGGCTCACCAGCACCTGGGCGAGCAGTCCGACGCCGAAGTCCTTGGTGGCGATGGCTGCGAGCACCGATCGTTTCGCTTGATAGAGCGCCTTGTTGAAGGAGGGCGCGATGTAGCCTTCGCTTCCCGAGTGCTCGAAGGTGCGCGTGACGATCTCGACCACGTGCCGCTGGTGGTCGATGCGGGCAACCCGGCCGACGAAGTTGGTCTCGTCGTCCGGCTCGATCAGCACCGCCGCGTCGGGGGTCAGATTGATGGGCTCGCCGGCCGGGATCTGGAATTCGACCTTGCCGACCTCGGGAGACTTCCGATCCGAATCGGTGAACTCGCGACCGCACGACGGGCAGCGCTCCTGGCTCTCGGGGCGCCACAGCGCCCGGCAGGTTCGGCAGCGCCAGAACTCACGGGCGCCGTTGAAACGGGTGCGCTGGGACTGCGCGCGCTGCTTCTCTGCTCGCTCGAGGCTGTCGACCAGCTTCAGCGTGGCGTAGAGCTGCTCGGAGCGCGCCGCGTGCTGCGTGGAGATCCGCCAGTCGAGCAGGCGGAAAGTGTCGCTCACCACGCCGTTGGCGGCGGTCACGACCGGCTCGCGGGTGGTGATGGTCAGCAGCTTCGCGCCCTCCGGCTGGCCGCCGGTGGGTCGGATGGAGAGCACGCGCAGACCGAGGTGGTCGCGAGAGCCGTCATCGCCTGCCTGCGCGACGCACTGCAGGACCAGGTCGGGAAGATCAAGGCGCAGCTGGATCGGGTCCTCGTCGCCGAACGACACGGAGACGTGACCGACCTCGCCGATGCGCTCCGCAAACACGGTGCGTGGATCGGCACCGGGCTGCGCGCCATTCGCCCATGCTTCCAGGACGACCATGGCATCGCTGCCGTCGGGCACGATGAGGTGCAGACGATCGAGCGCGAGGTCTGGGGCTATCAGCGGACTGTCAACCTCGGATGCGCGGTGACCCTGTGCACCGGCGCAATTACTGGACTTCGGGACGGCCTCGGGCGGTGCTCTTTGACGCGGGGCGACGATCAATCGACGTCAACCGCGGGGATGCGCGAGGCCTCCCGTCTGCGAATGACTATACCCGATCCCGGCGAGGATGCAACGTGCGGTGCGAACCCGTATGTCCACTACGATCACACCATGGGCGACGCTTCTCAACCTGGGGTGGACCTGAGCGGTATCCACTCGGAGCTCGACAAACTCAAGTCCCGGCTCTGCCGGTGCCAGCACCAGGGCACCTGCATGGCCTGCAAGGGATTCGAGGTCATCCGCCAGCAGGTGCAGGTGGTTGCGGCTGCGGCATCGCAGCCGGTGCTCATGCAGGTGGCGCAGGAGGTGCAGATGGAGCAGCTCATGGGGCAGCTCGGCGGCCTCCAGGAGAAGCTCTCCGAGGATCCCCAGCTCCAGGAGTTGATGGCCCGCATGTTCGAACGCGTCCAGGACGACCTCGGCGGGCCCGAGCAGTTCCAGCAGATGCTCGGCGGGCTCTTCGGCGGCATGGGAGGTTTGGGGGGCATGGCGCCGGAGGGGACCGACATCCCACCCGACGACCGTCCGATCCCTCCTGACGACCGCACGGCTCCGCCGAAGGACAATCCGACCCCGCCCAGCGACCGGCCCACCCCTTCGAAGGACTAGCAGGAGCTGTGGCCACAGCCCGACTCCGGCGTTCGGTTCTCGCCGTTCCTGGCAGCAACCCGCGAATGATGGAGAAGGCAGCGGCGAGCGTCGCGGACGAGGTCTTCCTGGATCTCGAGGATGCATGCGCGCCGCTCGAGAAGCCCGCCGCGCGTGCCAAGGTGGTCGAGGCGCTGCGGACCCACGACTGGCACGGCAAGACGCGGGTGGTGCGCATCAACCAGGTGACCAGCCAGTTCGCCTTCGACGATCTGCGCGAGGTCGTGACCGGGGCCGGCGATGCCCTCGACTGCATCATGGTCCCCAAGGTGCGCAACTCGGGCGACATCGCGTTCGTCGACCGGGCGTTGATGCAGCTCGAGCAGTCGCTGGGCTACGAGGTCGGGCGTATCGGCATCGAGGCGCAGATCGAGGACGCCGAAGGCTTGATGCGGGCTGATGAGATTGCGTTTTCCAGCAATCGCCTCGAGACGCTGACGTATGGTCCGGCGGATTTCTCCGCGTCGATGCATTTGCCGTCGCTCTCGGTTCGCAACGAATACAACTACCCCGGCGACATCTTTCACTACGTGCTCTTCAAGCTGGCCGTCGCGGCGCGTGCCGCCGGAATCCAGGTCATCGACGGGCCGTACCTCGCGATTCACGACGTCGAGGGCTATCGGGCTGCGGCGTCACGCGCGGCCGCCCTCGGCTACGACGGGAAATGGGTGCTCCATCCAGTCCAGATCGAGCCTGCCAACCAAACGTTCACCCCCGCGCAGGCCGACTTCGACAAGGCCGCGCGCATGCTCGAGGCATACCGCCAGGCCACCGAGGTCGACCGCAAGGGGGCTGTCATGCTCGGCGACGAGATGATCGACGAGGCGTCGCGAAAGATCGCGCTGCAGTTCTATGCACGCGGTGTCGCCGCCGGGTTGACGCCGTCGCCGGCGCCCGGCGAGGAATCCGCTGCCGGCTGAGATGGGCGCCCTCGATCACGGACGCGTGATCGCGTTTGTTCCGACGACCGACCTGGTGCGTGCTCGTGCGTTCTATGCGGAGACACTGGGCTTACGAGTCGTCGAGGAGAGCCCGTACGCGTGCGTCTTCGACGCCAACGGAACGATGCTGCGTCTGACGCCGGTGCGGAAGCTGCAGCGCGTTCGTTACACCGTGCTCGGCTGGGGTGTCGATGACATCACGTCTGCGGTTGCGGCGCTCGCGACCGCGGGAATCGGGTTCGTGCGCTACCGCGGGATGGAGGTCGACGACGCGGGCATCTGGACGTCGCCCGGTGGCGATCGCGTTGCTTGGTTCGAGGATCTCGACGGGAACCTGCTCTCGCTGACGCAGTTCGCGCACTGAGGCGCCGTTGGCCGCTTGCCCGTTCGGGCGGTGGGTCAGGCCGTCGGCGCCCCGGTAGATCGGCGGCGGTCCTCGACCCCGTCAGCGCGCAGGTTCGAGAGGATCCTGGCCCGTAGCGACGAAACGGGTCAGCCGATCCTCTGCGATGTCCACCGCACGGGCGTCGACATCCGCGCCGATGAAATCGCAACCCGTGAGCAGCGCCGCGACCCCGGACGACCCGCTGCCGCAGAACGGGTCGCAGACCAGGAAGCCCGGCTCGGCGCTTGCCTGCACCATGAGCTCGAAGAGCTTCACAGGTTTCTGAGTCGGATACGCCGCGCGGTGGATGCGAGGGACCGCCCACACGTCCGGCAGATCGCGGCGCGAGAGCTTCCGGCGTCCCTTGCTGGCGAACACGATCTGCTCGTGGCGCCGCCGGAAGTAGTGGCCCATGCCGAGGTGCATCTTGTCCCAGACCACGACACCTTTGACATCGAAGAAGTCGCGGACCAACGCGCCCAGCGAGAGCATCGAGAAGGTGTCGAACATGATGTAGACGTGGCGATCCTGGCGGAGCACGCGATGGCACTCTCCGAGAAAGACCGCGTAGGACTCCGGGTCGTCCGAAAACTCGTGAAACCAGCGGTCGTTGTCGGGTTTCCCGTAGTGGCCGACGATGCGCCCGTGCCCGAAACGGAGGTGACGGTTCATGCCCGAGTACGCCGGGTCCGTGACGATCAGATCGACTGAGGCGTCGGGGAGTCCGCGAAGGAAGTCGATGCAGTCCTGAGTCCGGATGTCGAAGGTGCCGAGCGCACGGACGGATGCCGCCGGCGCGGAGTCGTTGCCGGCGGTGCGGGCGATCATCGCTCGAACGGCCGTTCGCTCATTGCGGCAACTCTAACAGCGCAACCGCCGGCATGACCGCCGATTACACTGCCGCCCGCATGGCTGGAGGCTTCGAGCGGCAGGTGCGCGCCCGCGCGGAGTATCAACGTCGCAACCCTTCCTGGGTGGACAGCGTGAGCCGGTATCGCGCATTGATCGAAAGTGTCTCGTCGCCGGGAGCACGAGTCCTCGACCTCGGCTGCGGGCGCAACGGACTGCACGGCGAGGACCTCTCGTGCGCGCCCGGGGCGACGGTGTTCGGTGTCGATCCAGATCCGGAGGCACTGGCGCGCAACGCCGTGATCGAGTGCCGTGTCGTGGCGTCGGGCGAGGAGCTGCCCTTCGACGCCGGGACGTTCGACGTCGTCGCCTCGGCGTGGGTGCTCGAACATCTCGAGCATCCCGGCCTCGTGTTCTCCGAGGTTCGCCGGGTGCTCGTGACCGGCGGGCATTTCGTGTTCCTGACACCGAATGCCTGGAATTACAACGCCTGGATGATCCGCGCGATCCCGCATCGCTGGCACGCGCCTCTGACAAGGCGCCTCTACGGACGCGGCGAGGGTGACGCCTACCCGGTCCGCTATCGCGCCAACACCGGCGCCCGCCTGCACCGGCTCACCAGCGCCGCGGGGTTTGCGAGCACCGCGCTGACCTACAACGGCGACCCGTCGTACATCGCCTTCAACCGACCGCTGCTCGAAGCGTCGTTCGGCATCGAGCGGGTCCTCACCACGCCGGCACTCCAGCGCGCGCAGGTCCACATCCTGGGAGTCGCCCGAGCCTGACGCGCAACCCCCGACGGTAGACTGTCCGCTCGTGTCGATCGACATGACTACCGAGCAGCGCGAGATCGTCGGCATGGTCCGCGATTTTGTGGAGCGCGAGATCATCCCGGTGGCGCACGACCTGGACCACGACGACGTCTACCCCGACAAGATCGTGGCGCAGATGAAGCAGCTCGGATTCTTCGGCTTCGCCATCCCAGAGGAGTACGGCGGCGCCGGCCTCGACTACGCGACCTACGCGATGGTCTGCGAAGAGATCGCCCGGGGATGGATGTCGATCACCGGCATCATCAACACCCATTTCATCGTCAGCTTCCTGATCGAGAACTTCGGAACGACGGAGCAGAAGCAGCGCTTCCTGCCCCGCATGGCCACGGGCGAGTTCCACGGCGGGTTCTCGATGAGCGAGCCCAACTGCGGCTCGGACGTGCAGGCGATCCAGACTCGCGCCGTCCGCGACAACGACGAGTACGTCATCAATGGCACCAAGATGTGGGCCACCAATGGCGAGCATTCGACGGTCGTGGCAACGCTCGTCAAGACCGACCCGGACGCCGTGCCGCCACACCGCGGCATGTCATGCATCCTCGCCGAGAAGCAGTACCCAGGGTTCACGTCATCGCGCCGGATCGAGAAGCTCGGGTACAAGGGTGTCGAGACGACAGAGCTCGTCTTCGAGGACAACCGCCAGCCGGCTGCGAACCTCCTCGGCGGGGTCGAGGGGCAGGGGTTCAAACAGATGATGGCTGCGATCGAGGTCGGCCGAGTCAACGTCGCTGCTCGAGGCGTCGGAGTCGCGCAGCGCGCATTCGAGCTCTCGATCGCCTACGCGCAGCAGCGACACGCATTCGGGGTGCCCATCGCGCAGCACCAGGCGATCCAGTTCAAGCTCGCAGACATGGCCACCAAGATCCAGGCCGCGCGGCTGCTCACCAACTCTGCGGCTCGCAAGAAGGACGCGGGTGAGCGCGCCGACGTGGAATGCGGCATGGCCAAGCTCTTCGCCAGCGAAACCTGCTTCGAGGTGGTCAGCGAAGCACTTCGCGTCCATGGGGGGTACGGCTTCTCCAAGGAGTACGAAGTCGAGCGGCTCTACCGGGACGCACCGTTGCTGATCATCGGCGAGGGAACCAATGAGATTCAGCGTGTGATCATCGCGAAGGGGTTGCTCGAGCGCTACCGCGTCAGCGGCTGAACACCTCCAGCCCGGGGACGCCGGCGAGACGGCGTTGCATCACCTCGATCGCGGCCGGCTGATCATCGACGAGCAGGAATCGACGACCCAGCTCCGCCGCCGCAGCTCCCGTGGTGCCGCTTCCGGCGCACCAGTCAACGACGAGATCTCCTGGACGCGACGACGCGGCCACGACCCGGCGCACGATGCCGAGCGGTTTCTGGGTCGGGTACCCGGTCCGCTCCCGCGACGTTGTCGGCACGATCGTGTGCCACCACACATCGGTGGGCAGCTTGCCGCGTGCCGCACGCTCAGGCGTCTGCAGGCGGGGTGCCATGTACGGCTCGCGCGCCACCTCCGAAGCGTCGAAGTGATAGCGGCGCGGATCCTTCACGTACACGAGGATCACGTCGTGCTTCGCGGGCCATCGCCGCGTGGACCGCGCGCCGTAGTCATACGCCCACACCACCTCGTTGAGGAAGCACGCGCGCCCGAAGATCTCGTCGAGCAGCACCTTGCAGTAATGCGACTCCCGCGGATCGATGTGGAAGTACAGGGTGCCCTGGGGGGTGAGGACTCTTCGGGTCTCCTCGAGGCGAGGACGAAGCCAGCCGATGTAGTCGTCGAAGCGGTCGTCGTAGCGAGCTCCCTGCTCGCGTTCAACGCGATAGCGGCGTCCGGCAAACCCCAGGCGCGTCGCGGTTGCATCGGCGGTCGCGGTGGTTCGCACCCCGCTTCGCGCACCCCCGGTGTTGAAAGGCGGATCGACGTAGACGAGTCCCGCGCACCCATCAGGCAGCGTGCGCAACACCTCGAGCGCCTCCCCTTGAACGATCGCCGCTGTGACGATCGACGCGTCGGGGCGGAATCGCTGCGCAGCCACGTAGAGTAGGTTGCACCATGGACACACGCGCGCTTGCCACTGTGAGCGTCCTCGACACCGACGGCACTCCGGTTCGGCTTGCTGATCAGTGGCACGATCAGCCCGCCGTGATCGTCTGGCTACGCCATTTCGGTTGCGTGTTCTGCCGCGAGCAGGTCGCCGAGGTCCGCGCTCGTCGCGCCGATATCGAGGCGCTCGGCGCCGGGATCGCGTTTGTCGGCAACGGGACCCCCCGCGCTGCCGCATGGTTCCAGAAGCGTTTCGCCGCAGATTCGACGGTGCTCACGGACCCCGATCTCCTCTCCTACAAAGCGATCGGGGCACGCTCCGGGCTGCTGACCACGCTCGGCCCGCAGGCCTGGGGCGCCGGCATCCGAGCGTTCCGATCCGGCTCCCGTCAGTCCACCACCAAAGGCCACCCCTATCAGCAGGGCGGTCTCGTGATCATGGCTCCCCGCAACAAGGTGCTCTACCAGCACATCAGCAGCGCAGCCGGGGACCACGCGCCGATCTCCGCCGTTCTCAACGCGCTCGAGGCGGCGGCGCTCCCCATCGGGGCTTGACGCGGATGCAGTTCGGCCGCTATTACGAGGAGTTCGACGTCGGCGCCACGTACAAACACTGGCCGGGCAAGACCATCACCGAGTCCGACGACCATCTCTTCTGCCTGCTGACGATGAACCACCATCCTCTCCATAGCGACGCGCACTACGCCGAGACAAGAACGGAGTTCAAGCGCAATGTGGTGGTCGGCAACCTGGTCTACAGCCTCGCCCTCGGGATGAGCGTGGCGGACATCAGCGGCAAGGCGATCGCCAATCTCGAGGTCGAATCGCTCAAGCACGAGAACCCGACCTTTCACGGCGACACGATCTACGCGGAGACGACGGTGCTCGGCAAGCGGGAATCGACGAGCAAGCCCGACCGAGGGATCATCACCGTCGAGACGCGAGCGTTCAACCAGCGAGGCGAGCGCGTGTGCATCTTCAAGCGCCACGTCCTGGTGCCCAAGCGCGAGGCCGGCGAATTGCAGCCAGCGGACATCCCTGCCGGCGGAAGCTGACATGGGCGCCGGGAGCGCTGAGACCGCGGCTCGGTACAGCGTGCGGCCGCTGCTGCCCGGCCCCGCCGAGGCGCTGCGCGACGCCGTGCTCCGGCTCGGCCTGCCTCCGGAGAGGCTCACCGTCCTCGCGGAGCGCGGTGCGGTGGAGGCACTCGCGCTCCAGGGTCTGAGCTCGGATCAGATCCGGGTTCTCGAGCGCTTCATCGCCGAAGGCGGCGGTGAGGTTCTGAGCAACGCGAACGGAGACCGGGCAGTGCTGCTGATGCCGCTCATGACCGCGGGCTCGCTGCCGATGGAGCTCGCCGCCTGGAGCGACAACGCCGGTGAGGTCGGCGCGGCGATCGGATCGGTGCTCATGGCGCGCGGCGGACCGCCGCCGCCGCTGGTCGCCGCGGGACACCGCCTGGAGTTTGGCAAGCGGACGCTCGTCATGGGAATCCTCAACGTCACCCCGGACTCGTTCTCCGGGGACGGTGTGGGAGACGACGTCGCGGCGGCTGTGACCCGGGCGCTGGCGCTGGTCGACGCGGGCGCCGACGTGGTCGACATCGGGGGCGAGAGCACCCGGCCGTCCCGGACCCGGGAAGAGGTCTCAGCAGCGGTCGAGATGTCGCGAGTGCTCCCCGTGATTCGCGAGCTCGCGGGTCGTCTCCCTGTCCCGATCAGCATCGACACGCGCAAGGCGGCGGTGGCGTCGGCTGCGCTGCAGGCAGGGGCATCGATCGTCAACGACGTCTGGGGGTTGCGCGGCGACCCGGACATGGCTGCAGCGATCGCCGCACACCCGGGAACCGGCGTCGTCGCCATGCACAACCAGCACGGCACGGAGTACGGCGACCTGCTCGAGGACGTGTGCTTCGGCCTCCGCACGAGCCTCGCTGTGGCCGAGAAAGCCGGCATCGCCCCAGAGCAGGTGATCATCGACCCCGGCTTCGGCTTTGCCAAGACGCCTGCACACAACCTGGAGCTGCTGCGGCGGCTCGGCGAACTCCTCGGCATGGGTCACGCCGTGCTCATCGGCCCCTCGCGGAAGTCGACGATCGGCGTGCTGATCGGTGAGACCGATCAGACTCACCGGCTCGAGCCGAGCCTCGCCCTCGCCGTGCTCTCGGTTCAGGCGGGGGCCCACATGGTTCGCGTCCACGACGTCGCCGAGACGGTGCGCGCCCTGCGCGCGGCGGACGCGGTGGTGCGCGGGACACCCGAGGCGCTCCGTGGCCTGCCGATTCCCGCCCCGACCGGGTGACCGCAACCGGCGCCATTTCGACCGATACGGCCTGGGTGTCGCTGGGGAGCAACCTGGGTCGCCGGGGCATCAATCTCGCACGGGTTCGCGAGGCGCTCACCGCCGACGGTGTCTCGATCGCGGCCGCCTCGCCCGAGGTCCTCACCCGTCCGGTCGGCGTGACGGCGCAACCCGACTTCCACAACCAGGTGGTCCGGCTGCGCAGCCCAGACCCATGGGCACCCGATCGCTGGCTTGAGCACTGCAAGCGGGCGGAGGTGGTGGCCGGCCGGCGGCCGACCTACCGCTGGGGTCCGCGGGTCGCCGATGCCGACATCCTGCTGCTGGGCGCACACGGCGAGATCCACGTCCACGAAGCCGGCCTCACCGTTCCGCACCCTGAGCTCGACAACCGCCCCTTCGAGCGGCAGCTCCTGATCGCGGCGGGCTTTCAGCCCGGCGCGACACCACCCTAGATCGGCAGGCGGTCGGCCAGCTGCGGCACCAGCTTGAGCGCGGCATCGATCTGCTTGGCGAGCGTCGCCAGGTCCGGTTGCTTCTCGAAGTCGAGGAACCAGGAGTGCTCGGCGGTGAACTTCTCGACCAGTGTGGTGGTCCCGAGCACGGCGATGCCGACGTGCACGCTCGGCCGGTCGTCCTCTGGAAAAGCCTTGCCCAGCAACGACTGCACCGTCTCGACCCAGCCGCCGACCTCGTCGAGATCGTGCAGCTCGTAACCGCCGTCTCCGAGCACGAACTCGGCCTCGACGTCGACGAATGCCTGCGGGGTGATCTGCTGGTGCGGACAGTCCTGCGCCTCGTCGTCGTCGTGATACAGCTCGCAGTCCGCACCCGGCCCGTAGGCCGAGATGAACGTGAGCAGCGCGTCCCACGTATAGCTCACGTGCACGTGATAGCGCGGCGGCGGGTCGCCGGTGAGCCGGACGGTGCACTCGAAGCGACGCTCGCCAAGCCCTGGCTCGAGATGATGGCGGACGTCCTCGATGCTGAGGCCCGCCGCATCCACCGCCTCGAGCAGATCCGATGCGAACTCCTCGTAGGACGGAAACGTCGGCCGGTCGGCTCCTGCCGGCTCGGACCCCGCCTGGCCGGCGCCGGGATGCTCGCTCATCGCTCAGCGCCCCGGACGCAGGTGGCGCACCGCGAACCGGAGGAGATTGGCGCCGAGCACGACCACGAAGAACAGCGCGATGGCGATGACCAGGGGCAGCTCAACGTTGGGGGTCGCGTAGGTGTACGTCGCCAGCACCGCAGCCGCGAACAGGGCCACGGCGATCACCGAGAGCGCGCCGACCGTGATCGCCGAGACGGGATCCTTCTGCCGGCTCTGGACGGCGGCCTCGCGGGGGTCGAGCATCGGAGGAGTGCGCACCATGCCGAGTGTACTTTGCGGCCACCTCACATCAGCGAGGATCGTCAGCGCCGGACCCCGGCGAAGCGATAGCCGATTCCCGGGACGGCGAGGATGTGGCGGGGTTGGGCCGGGTCGGGCTCGATCTTGCGCCGGAGGTTGCGCACATGCACGTCGATCACCCTGGTTTCGATCGGATGCTCGTATCCCCACACGGCGCTGAGGATCCGCTCCCGGGAGAGCACCTTCCCGGCGTTCGAGGCCAGGTACGAGAGGAGGTCGAACTCGGTGTGGGTCAGGACGATGTCGCGATCGGCGCGGGTCACTCGGCGTTCGGCGGTATCGATGACCAGGTCGCGGAAGATCAGGCGGCCGTCCGAGGGTTTGTCGTCACCGCGTTGCTCCCTGGCTCTGCGCAGGTGAGCGCCGATCCGGGCGAGCAACTCGCGCGGGCGGAAGGGCTTGGCGATGTAGTCGTCGGCGCCGATCTCGAGCCCAAGGACGACGTCGATCTCGTCATGTTTGGCGCTCAGGATGATCACCGGCATCCTGTGACCCGCGCGCCGGATCTCGCGGCAGACGTCGAAACCCGAGAGGTCGGGAAGCACGATGTCGAGCACCACCACGTCCGGGTGGAAGACCTCGAGTCGGGCTAGGGCCTCGCCGGCGCGCTCAGCCTCCTGGACCGTATACCCCTCGCTCTCGCAGGTGAGGCGCACAGCTCTCCGCACGAGCGGGTCGTCATCGACCACGAGCACCCTTACCTGCTGTCCATCCACACCAATTCCTCGAAGTGAGCTCGCGTCATTCTGGAGTATCCAACCTCGTTCGGAACGGTGAAGGGTTGCTACTATACGGGCCGACTCCAATTCGGACCGCCTCTTTCGGGACGGTCTTCCTTCACAAAACTGGAGACCCGCACCCGTGCAGACCCAGGGTTCCCTCAGTGACGGCGGGCTCGCGACGCTGCTCCAATCGATGCAGGCAGAGCGAGCCACCGGCACCCTGACCATCGACAACGGTGGCGACAACTGCTCGCTGTACTTCCTGTTCGGACACCTGTTCCATGCGAACGGCCCGGGCGGACAGGGCGAGGAGGTGGTCATCGACGCACTCGGCTGGGACGATGGCTCCTACCAGTTCGATCCTCGCGCCAAGCTTCCTGCCGAGGAGACGATCAAGGCCTCGCCGGCTGAGTTGATTGCCGCAGCCGAGAGCCGAGAAACGCCTGCGGCAGCGCCGTCGGGCGGTGCGTCGACGTGGCCCGAGGCCCCGGCCTATTCGAGTGCCGACACCTACGCGCCTGCGCCCGCAGCGAGCCTCCCCGAGCCGATCGAGGAGCCCGCATACGCAATCGCTGCCCCCACGCCGGCTGCAGAGCCGGTTGTGGAGACCTCCTCTCCCGCCCCCGCTGAGCCGGAGCCCGCACCGATGCCCGAATTCCAGCCGTCGCCAACGACCCCGGCGCCAGAACCCGTCGCCTACCAGCCGGCGCCAGAACCGGTCTCGTATCAGCCCGCGCCGGCCGCGACGGCGCCCGCAGCCGCACCGGATCGCCCGCTCACGGTGTCCCCCGGCGGTGCCAACTCGGGGACGCCGAACGTGCGCGTCTACCCGCTTCCCTCGGGACGGGCCCACTACGAAGGCCTCAAGAGCGCCTTCGTCGACTTTCCGCGGCTGCTTCGCACCCTGCGCTCGGACCGCCACACGGGGTACGTGAACCTCAGCGGCAGCGGCTACAGCGGGGTCATCCTGCTCAACGACGGACAGGCGCTCCAGGCGCTTTCCACCAACGGCACGGCCGTTCAGGGTGAGGCGGCGTTCCTGCAGATCCGCCGGCACATGGACGCCGGCGATGGCGTGATCGACGTCATCGAGCTGGAGAGTGACACCGTGACCGCGCTCGCGCAGCTGTTCACGTCGCCGTATCTGTACAGCGGGTTGCTCGGCCGCTTCGTCAACCTCGAGGCGCTGCTCGAATACCTCGCCGAGGAGCACGTGAGCGGCTCGGTCGTGGTGCAGACGCCGAGTGAGGCAGGGATCATCCTGCTTCGCGATGGCGACATCCTCGGCACGTACACCGAATCCCAGCGATCCCTCGACAAGGCGACCGCGGCGGTGGCATCCCTGGCCACCGATCGGCAGTCGGTCATCGAGGTCAAGGGCGGCGACGGCGCCATCGCGGCCATCGACGTCGACGCCGCGCTCAACCGCGCGTACTAGCCCGGCCGGGCGCCCCCGTCTCGCCGGCGGCGCGCGCCGGACCGCACTCTGGGCTGCCGCGGGGGTGCTGTGCGCCTCCCTGTCGGGGTGCTTCAGCAGCCCGCCACAGATCATCCAACTGACCCCCAATCGCGGAGCCGTCGGCGTCCCCGCCGACGCTGCAGTGACTGTGGAGTTCGACCGGGCGGTCGTCATCGGATCCGTCAAGGGACGGTTCTCGGTGAGCCACCCGATTCACGGCTGCGATCTCGAGGCGGCCTTTGATGCCGGTCCCCTGGCACCCTGCCGGATCGTCTGGCTCTCGGGGGACACCGCCTTCACGCTCCTCCACCCGCGAGCGATCTTCGCGCCCAGCACCTCGTACACGTTCACGCTCGCCGGCGGCATTCGCGATCCCGGCGGAGTCGTCAACTCCGTCGACCACCACTGGACGATCACCACAGGACCGGCGCCGGTGATCCGCGCTCTGCAACCGGGCGACGGCTCTCACGGTGTGCCCGTCGACACTCCGATCTCGGTGAGCTTCTCGACCGCCATGGCTGCGGAGACGACCGAGGGCGCGATCAGCTTGAATCCGCCCGTGCCGGGTACGGTGGTGGTTCGCAACCGTCGCGACCCCACCCGCTTTGTCGTGCTCCCGGGCACCACCCTGCAGGCGGGCGTCACCTACAGCCTCACGGTGGCCGCGAACGCAACCGACGTCGACGCTCAGCCGCTGGTGACCGGAGCGACGTCGACGTTCACGACCGGCGGCATGTCGCCGGGGGCCCATGTCGTGGTGCTGGCAGGGGTCCCCGGCGAAGGGGCGAGCACGGTGCTCGTGTCGCCGCTGGCTCCCGCCGAGGCAGGTGAGCCGATCTCGACCGAGGCCGTGCTCGTCGCGCCTCGCTGTCCGCGCGCGTCGGGATGCGGAGCCGCCGCGTCGGGCGCCCCGCTCTACACCTACGGCGCAGCCGCACTGGCGCCCGGGGGCGGATGGCTCGCCGTCGTCGAGCGCGACACCACGGTGCCCGCCTCGGGACCCGTGCTGCTCGTGCTCGATCCAGCAACCGGGACCGTGATCACCAGCTTCGCCGACTCCTCACTGCCGTCCTGGTCGCCGGACGGGTCGACCCTGGCGTTCTCGAGGGCTGGGAAGGTCTCCTTCTTCAATCCTGAGACGAGCACTCTGACCTCTCTGCCGGCGGGTGACCAGCTGGTTGCGCCGGCCGTCTGGAGCCCGCTCGGCGAGCAGCTCGTCCTTGATGTCGCCAGCACCTCGGACATCGAGCACCTCGAGCTCGCGGATGCAGTGGTGCTCGCCCGCTACCCGGTGCCCGGTGTCACCGGGGCGTCGAGCCTCCCGGCGATCTCACCGGACGGCACTCAGCTCGCCTTCCTGCGTTCGGCGCCCGCTGCGCAGGGGACATGGATCGCCGGAATCGGCCCGTCGTCGTCTGCTCCGCGATTGCTCGATCCGTTCCTCCAGCCGGTGGGATTCACCGCGACCGGCACGCTGCTCGGCATCAACCGGCCGGCCGCCGGCACCCCCACCCTCGTGCTCGTCAGTGTTGCGGGTGATGAACAGATCCCGGTCGCCGCAGGGCCCGGGCCCGGCGCACTCGCGACGGCGGTGGTCGCCCCGTCCGGGCGCCAGCTCGTGTATCTCAATGCGGACGCGAACGGCATCGTCCAGGCGTATGTCGAGAACGCCGACGGGAGCAACGTCCTGGCGATCACCGGATTCGCGCCGAGAACGCTGGTTGCGGAGTCCGTGGCCGTGAGCGCATGAAGCGTCTGCTCTTTCTCATCGCCGACACCGGCGGCGGCCATCGCGCTGCGGCAGCCGCCGTCGAACGCCAGTTGCTGGCGACATCGCCGGATCAATTCGAGATCACGACGCTCGACCCCTTCACGAGTGCCAAGCCACGGGTCATCGGCGGCACGGCGGGGCTCTACGGTCCGATCACGCGGCACGCGCGATGGCTGTGGGGAGGTCTGTATCACTCCACCAACAGCCGTTCTGCTGTCGCCCTCCTCGAGAGGACCGTCCTCCGATCGGTGACCGCGGCGGTGGCCGGGGCGGTCGAACGGATCGCGCCAGATTGCGTCGTCTCCTTCCATCCCCTGCTGAATCACATCAGCGTGCGCGCCGTACGCACCCGGTCTCCCACGATTCCCGTGGTCACGGTGATCACCGACCTCGTCGATATCCACGTCGCATGGGCATGCCGGGACGTCGATGCCGTGGTCGTGCCGTCTCCCGGCGGGCTGGATCACTGCCGCCGCGCCGGCATTCCCGCGTCGCGGTGTCACGATTTCGGCCTGGCAGTCGACCGGCGTTTCACGGAACTCCCGAGCGACCCCGCCGGCATCGCCGCCATCCGTGAGCGCCTCGGCGTGCGCGCCGGCGGCTTCGTTGTGCTGGTCTGCGGCGGTGCCGACGGATCGGGAGGTCTGGTCAAGCATGCGCGGGCCATCGCGGCGGGGTCGCTCGACGTGGACGTGGTGGTCATCTGCGGACGCAATGAGCGCGCCCGCGCGGCCCTGACCGGCTTGCGCACGGCAGCGGGACGCCCGGTCACGGTGCTCGGCTACGTGAACAACATGGCCGAGTGGATGCGCGCGAGTGATGTTGTCGTCTCCAAGGCGGGGCCAGGAACCATCGCCGAGGCGCTCTGCTGCGGGCTGCCGCTCCTGCTGGTGTGGTATCTCCCCGGCCAGGAGCGCGGCAACGTGGAATGGGTCGTGGACATCGGCGCAGGCAGGTACGTCCCGCGCGATGAACAGCTCGTCGACGCTGTTGCCGAGCTCGCCGAGCCTGGGTCGGCGGCGCTCGCGACGATGCGGGCGGCGGTGGTGGCGGCAGCACGGCCTGACGCAACCCGGCGCATTGCCGAGTTGATCGCAGCGATGGCCGCCAAGTCGGCGGCCTCGCCGTCGGCGGCCGGAGCCACGCGATGAGCGTCGACGCTCCATCTGTCGACGTCGTGGCGGAGCCCGCTGCGACGCCCGCACCGCGATGCACGATCACCCGCCTGCGCGTCCACTGCTTTCGAAACTATGCCGAGGCGACCGTCCACTTCGGTCCGGGACTCAATGTCATTCATGGCCAAAACGCACAAGGCAAGACGAACCTGCTCGAGGCGATCGCAACCCTCGCACTGACGCGGTCGCCGCGGACGACGAGCAGCGGCGATCTCCTCCGCTGGAGCGAGGACGCGGCGCTGGCCGAGGCGGATGTGTCACGCCCTCCCGCGGGTGTGACGCTCTCGGTCAGGTTTCAACGAGACCCGTCGACCGCTCGGGTCTCACGGGTCACCGCGGTGGACGCCAAGCCGCGTCCGGCGCGCGCGATGCTCGGGGTGTGCCCCGTCGTGCTCTTCTGGCCGGAGGACCTCGCCCTCGTGCGCGGTGGGCCCGACGGACGCCGGCGCTTCCTCGATGTGATCCTCGCCCAGACTGACCAGCAGGCGGTGGCGCACATGTCGCGATATCGCCGTGTGCTCGAGCAACGCAATGCGCTGCTCCATCAGCTCCGCGTGGGCGGCGGGGCACCCGACTCCCTGAACAGTTTCACGACCGAGCTCGCCCACCACGGCGCCTGGCTCAGTGTGGCTCGCTCGCGACTCGTCGATGCGCTGGCTCCGCTTGCAGCGCAGTCGCTGCACGATCTGAGCGGCCAGCGTGAACGCATCACGCTGCGCTACGCGCCCGTCCACGTCGACTCGATTCCGGATTCCGTGGATGCCGCCGAGCAGGTCCTCCTCGACACCCTTCGCGAGCGGGGCACCGAGGAGGTCGCTCGGGGTATGACGCTCGCGGGTCCTCACCGCGACGATGTCGCGTTCGACCTCGATGGCCGCGCCGCGCGGGGAACCGCATCACAGGGACAGCAGCGAAGCATCGTGCTGGCGTGCAAGCTCGCCGAGGTCCGGTACCTGCAGGACCGCGCCGGCGTCGCGCCGGTCATCCTTCTCGATGATGTGCTCAGCGAGCTCGATCCCGAGCGACGCGGGCGCCTGCTCGCCCTCCTTGCAGCCGGAGCACACCAGGTGTTGGTGACCACCACCGAACCGCTCACCGAGGTAGCCGGTTTCAAGGAGGTGCTCCACTTCACCGTGCACGGCGGCGTGGTCACCCAGGATGAACGCTGATGACCGAGCAGCGCCTCTCCGACATCATCGACCCAGCGCTGCGCGGGTTGGGCGTCCGCGTTCAGGTGCGCGAGGAGCGGCTGCGTCTCGCGCTGGCCGAAGTCGTCGGTGATGGACTCGCCGCCCTGTGCCGCGCGGAGCGGCTGGATCGCGGCGTGCTGGTGATCGCTACTACCAACAGCGCACTTGCGCATCAACTCCAGATGGACGCGCCCCGGGTCATCGAGGCACTGAATCAGCGGGTCGGCCAGGACCTCGTGCGCCGCATCCGTTTCAAGGCGATGTGAACGTCAGGCGACCCGCACCGGCATGATGATGCAGAGGTAGTCGTCCTTGCCCACGGGACGGATGACTCCCGGCTGCAGCGAGCCGTTGAAGGAAAGCTGCACCTCGTCAGAGTCGAGCGCCGACAACGCGTCCAGCATATAGCGCGCATTGAAGGCGATCTGCACGTCGTCGCCCTGGACGTTGGCGGTGAGCGGCGCTTCGTCGTCACCGACCTCCGCTGTCTGCGCGAGCAACGTCAACGTGCCGTCACCGATGCGCAGGCGAACCGGGTTTGCGGCGTCACGCGCGAGCACCGCCGCCGTCTTCGCCTCGCGCAGCAATGAAGCCGTCGAAAGGCTCACCGTTGTCGTCGACTCACCGGGAATCACCTGGTTGTAATTGGGATATGTCCCTTCGATGAGGCGCGATGAGATCTCGACATCCTTGAGCGTGAAGAACACCTGGTTGCGCGCGTGGGCGAAGGCGATGCCGACCGTCGGACGGTTGGGATTGACCGCGCGTGCGACCTCGGAGAGATGCCGGGACGGAACGATCACCGACGTCACCGGCGGTGCGCCATGGACGGTCACATCGATGGTCTTGACAGCGAGACGGTGGCGGTCCGTCGCCGCGAGCGTGAGCCGGTTGCCCTCCATCTGGAGTAGCACGCCGGTGAGCACCGGCGACGCCTCGTCGGAGCTCGCCGCCATCACCGTTTGCGTGATCGCGTTCTGCAACGTGATCGCGTCGACCTCGATCGCCGTCTCGGTGTCCCGTGTCGGGAGCGGTGGGAATTCGACGGCGTCGATACCGTGGACGTTTGCGCGGTGGACGCCTCCGGCGAGTTTCAACACCTGCGTCGTCGGCTCCAGCTCCATCGTGCACGGAGCGTCACCCAGTGATGCGACGAATTCGCCGAGGAGCCGCGCCGGCACGGTGATCCGCCCCTCCTCGAGCACTGTCGCCGGGACCGCGACCGAGATCGTCAGATCGAGATTGGTAGCCGTCACCCGAAGACCATCCACTCCGGTCTCGAGCAGCACATTGCTCAGCACGGGCAGCGTTGACCTGGGTGAGACCGCACGGGACACAAGCCCGAGAGCACCACTGAGTGTCGAGGACGAGACGGTCGCTTTCATGGACGATTCCTCTCTGGAGGCTGCGTTATCACCAGACTCAATGAGTATGACCTGCAGAGTCTAGAGATCAGTAGACGATGTAGTGGTGGGGACATGGGGGACAACCCGAAAAGCGATCTCATCGCCGCCCCGCAGCCGTCGCCGGCCTGTGCGCAAGTGGCATGGGTTGTGCACCGGTTGTCCACCGGACGCGCGGTTGCGCACTTTGTCCACATGCCGTCCCGGGCTCCGCGAACAGGGTTGTCAACGGTTGTGCAGCTGTTCGCGGATCGCTCGCACCTCGCCCTGGAGGCGCACGTCCTCACGCATGAGCTCGGTGATCTTTTCGATCGCGTGCAGCGCTGTGGTGTGGTCCCGACCGCCGAAGGCGCTGCCGATGACCGGGAGCGATGACTCCGTCGCCTCGCGAATGATGTACATCGCGACCTGACGCGGAAAGACGATGTTCTTGTCGCGACGCTTGCCCTTCATCTCCTCGACCGAGATGGCGTAATGCGCGGCGACAGCGAACTGGATGGTCTCGATGCTCACCGGGGTGGAGTCCTGCACGGGGATGACGTCGCGCAGGATCTGCTGCGCGGTCTCGAGCGTGATCTGCTGGCCGTTGATCGAAGCGTGGGCGAGCACCCGGATGAGGGCACCCTCGAGCTCGCGGATGTTCTTCTGGATGCGATGAGCGATGAACGAGCAGACCTCGTCGGGCACGAGCTTGCTGTAGGGCCCGAGCTTGGTGGTCAGGATCGCCAGGCGGGTCTCGAAATCGGGGGGCTGGATGTCCGCCATTAGCCCTCCCTCGAACCGGCTCCGCAGGCGATCCTCGAGGGTGGGGATGTCCTTGGGCGGCCGGTCGCTGCTCACCACGATCTGCTTCTGGAATTCCTGCAACGCGTTGAACGTGTGGAAGAACTCCTCTCGGGTGTGATCCTTGCCGGCCAGGAACTGGATGTCGTCGATGAGCAGGACATCGACCCCGCGGTAGCGCATCCGGAATTCTGCCGGGCGGTTCTCGACGATCGAAGCCACCATCTCGTTCATGAACTTCTCGGAGGTCACGTACGCCACCTTCGCGTTCGGGTGCGTCTCGCGGACCGCGTGACCGATCGCATGCATGAGGTGGGTCTTGCCCAGACCGACGCCCCCGTAGAGGAACAGCGGGTTGTAGGCCTTGCCCGGCGCCTCGGCGACGGCCCTACAGGCGGCGTGGGCGAAGCGGCTGGCGTTCCCGACCACGAAGGTGCTGAAGGTGAACGCCGGGTTCAGCCGGGAGTCGTTGGCGCCGTCCTCGGGTTCGCTGACATGCGTGTACGTCGGATCCGGGATGTGCGGCGGCGCCTCAGGGGGTGGGGATCGCTCCGGGTCGACGGTGATGATGACCTCGCAATCGCGCCCCAGCACCCCGGAGAGGGTTTCGCGGATCAGCGGGACGTAGCGCTCGCTGACCCAGT
>ODAK010000128.1_pt1 | contig 82368 bp, 75 predicted proteins | sample 1539591 | NCBI WGS metagenome assembly ODAK01 (sample SAMEA3539303, study PRJEB22396) | soil metagenome | biome: tundra; feature: field; material: soil | place: USA | collected 2010-05 | depth 0.15 m | reverse complement strand
GGCCGGAGGTGGAAGCACGGCAACGTGTGCAGCTGACCGGTACTAATAGGCCGAGTGGCTTGGCTTCTACTTATAGATCTTGTTTGCGTCCACTGTGCGGTTCCCGAGGTGCGGTCGGGCTCGCTGGCTCCGGGAATAGTTGCCGGAATCGTGCGGGTTACTGACACCTCAATAGAGTTTCGGTGGCCATGGCGAAGGGGAAACACCCGGTCCCATTCCGAACCCGGAAGTTAAGCCCTTCAGCGCCGATGGTACTGCGTGGGGGACCGCGTGGGAGAGTAGGACGCCGCCGGACATCTTCCGCTGAGGGCCGTTACCGTACAGGTAGCGGCCCTCAGCGTATTTGTGCGGCTGAGTTCGAATTCTGCACTCTGGTCGCGAAGGTGCCAGGGATCTGGGAGGTAGCACGTGACCGGCAATACGCGCGGCGACCGAGGCGGTCCGGCGTCGGGCGGCGCAAGGTCCGGCGGCGGTGCACGGTCGGGTACAGCACGGTCGGGCAGTACCCGGTCGGGCACTACACGATGGGGTGGCACCGGTGGTGCGCGGTCACCTGGCCGGGGCGCGGCGGCCGGCGGCGGGTTGTCGCGCGGTGGCTCGTCAGGTGGTGGTTCCGGCCGCGGTGGCTCGTCAGGGGGGTCTGACCGCGGTGGCTCGCCGCGCACGGGGACTGGCGGACCTGCCGGCGGCGGTCGGCCCTTTGGCGGCGGGAAGCCGGGCGGTGGTGGGCGCCGTGGCGGCCCTCCCGCCAGCGGGAGCACGCGGAGTACGCCCGGCAGCGGCGGCACGGGGCGGACCGCGCCGGCGGGCGGTGCGGGTGCGCGCGGCGGAAGTACACGTGGCGCAGCCGGCGATCGTGCGGCCGGCCGGACCGCGCGCGGCCGCGGTGGCGCGCCGCGGGAATCGGGGGGCGAGGTGCGTCCGGGCCGCACTGGACCGAGCGCTGGACGCGGCTGGTCTGGGCGCGGTGCATCTGACCGCAGCGGGTCGGATCAGCGCTGGTCGGAGCGCGGCGCGGCGGAGAGAGCCGGGTGGCGCGACGACGCTGCTCGGCGCGGCCAGTCAGCGGGCGGCATTTCGAGCCGGCCGCCCGTCGCCCGCAGCGGAGGACCGGTTCGCGACTCGAGCGAACCGCGCCGGGCGCGCGGTTCGGCTAGGTCGGCACCGCCTGGGAGCCGCAGCGATGGTGATGGCGCCGAACGTGGTGCGCGCCGCGCCGGGCCGGGCGCAGCGGGCGGGTCCGGCGACAGATGGGCGCGCCCGGGTTCGAGTGCCAGCGGCGGGTCGCCTCGGTCAGGCGGACGCGATACCCGGGGCAGCGGCAGAGGTTCGGCAGCTAGCGGCGCCCCACCCCGGCGGTCCTCACCCAGTCCGGCCGGCCGTTCGGGCCGCGACGACGCTGGCCAGTCCCGGCCGTACGGATCCGGCGGCTCGGGCTACGGCGGGTCCGGTGGCTCCGGCAGCGACCGGAGGCGATTTGCCGGCAGTGGCCCGGGCGCAGCCGGCCCGGGGTCCGGCAGCGACCGGAGCCGATTTGCCGGCAGTGGCGAGGTTAGCGACGCGGGACGGCCGCGACGGGGCGGCACCGCAGGCGGCCCGGCGCAGGGCTCGCGGAGCGACGACCGTAACCGGAGGTCCCGGTCAGGCGGAGGCACCCGCAATGGGCCCCGGCCCGAGCGGAGTCCGCGTGGCGGACGGCCGCAGGACGGCGGGACGGAAGGACGGCGGACGGGATCAGGCCGGCCACGTGACAGTGCCGAGCCCCGCCTGGACGTTCCGGCCAGGATCACAGCCGACCAGCTGGACCCTGAGGCTCGCGAGGAACTCAGAACGCTGCCCGGAGACCTGGCCGACGCGGTAGCCCGGCTGCTGGCTGCCGCCAGTCTCGAGGAAGATCCAGACCGGGCGTACCGGTACGCCAAGGCGGCACGCGGCCTCGCGGCCCGGGTCGGGGTGGTCCGCGAGACCGCCGGGATCGCAGCCTACCGGGCCGGGCAGTGGGCGGACGCTCTCGCCGAACTGCGTGCCGCCCGGCGGCTCACCGGCAGGGACAGCTACCTGCCGCTGATGGCAGACTCCGAGCGGGCGCTCGGCCGCCTGGACCGGGCTCTCGACCTGGCGACCGGCACAGAGGCGCGAAAGGCCGACCGGCGCACTCAGATCGAGCTGCGAATCGTGGAGTCGGGTATCCGCCGGGACCAGGGCCTCGCCGAGGCCGGCGTCGTCGCCCTGCAGATTCCCGAACTCACCGACGGCCGGAAGCGGCCCGGATCTGGCCGGCTCCTCTACGCCTACGCGGACGCGCTGCTGGATGCCGGGCGCGAGGACGATGCCCGCGACTGGTTCGCCAGGGCCGCGGCAGCCGATCCCGACGGCGAGACCGACGCGGCCGAACGGTTCGAAGAGCTCGACGACGTTGCCTTCGCCGATCTGCAGGTGCCGGACACCGGCGACTGGGCCGATGAAGATGCTGCCGAGGATGGGCCATCCGGCGACGCCGGACCGCCGAGCTGACCAGCAGTCAGAGCCGCGCGGTAAGCGGATGCTGTCCGGGGATTCATCGGGGACGGCCGGCGGCGCGGAAACCGGGTGGCCGATCCAGCAGCGGATCTGGTAGTGATGTGTTCGGCGGCCGTGCCGTGATGGCAGCCGCCGACCGAGAGGAGGGGTAAGCCGTGTGTCCTTTGTTCACGCGCCTGCCGCCGCTGCGGGTGATGCTCACCGCTGACCCCGGAGCGGGCCGGCGCACCTCGGCAGGAGAGTGCCGTGACCCATCCTCAGACCGGAATCCGCGAGTAGAACGGCGACACGCCGCTCTGGGTTCCGGAGATCGCGGCTCCCTGCTGGGACGATAGAGCGGGACAGCGCTGGATCTTCTCGGGAAGAGAGCCACCGAGATGGTGATGACGTCAGGTAAGCAGGGCCGGGCCCGCGGCAGGATGCAGATCGGGGCGGCCGACCCGTCGCTGACGGCGGCGGGCGGGATGGTCGCGGTGACCGAGCTGTGCGGCGGGCTCGCCCTGATCGAGGCGCTGGATGCGGGGATCGGGCCGGTCAAGGCGCGCCGGCGGGGGTTCACCGGCGGGCAGGTGCTGACCGGGATGGCCGCGGCGCAGCTGGCCGGCGAGGATTTCCTGGTCGGCCCGGGCCGGCTGCGCGCCGATGAGGCCGGCCAGCAGGTGACGCCGGTGCCGGGCCTGGCGTCCTCGACCGCGACCGGGCTGGCGCGCCGGTTCACACCGAAGCACTGGCGCGGCGCCGAGGCCGGCCTGGCCGCCACCAGGGCCGTGGCGTGCGAGTACTGGTACCGGCACCGCACCAGCACCGGGAACATCTTCGGTGACAGCAAGCACGGCGCCGCGCTGCGCCACCTCCCCTCGGGCTACACCGAGATCAACACCGCGTGGATGCGGGCGTCGCTGATCGCCGCCGCGATCGCCGCCTGGCTGCATCAGCTCACCGGGCTCATCAGCGGCGGCCAGCTCCTGGAAGGGCACGGCACCCGCGGCGGCAAGGCCATGATCGCCACCCTGCCGCGGGCGCTGATCCTCACCCCCGCCCGCCTGGTGAGCCACGGCGGGCAGCTGATCATGCGCCTGGCCCCCGGCGCGCACCTGCTGCCAGACGTCCTCACCACGATCCGCGCCCTGCCGGCCCCATCCGGCTAGCCACAGCCAGGGCACCACCCCGCGCTCGCGAAGCCGCCACCGGCAGCCAGCCCCCAGGCCCGAAGGCCCCGAACTAGGGAAAGGCCCCGAACCCGCGAACCCGGCGCGGCACCGGGCCATCGTCATGCCCGCACACCGGAACCAGCCACTCCAAGATCATCTACATGGTTGTGGATAACGGACGCTGCCCTACTCGTGGATTCGGGTCAGAACGACATCACGATCCGTTCCATCACCGGTGCCGAGGAGCTTGACCTCTTCTGCGCGCTCACCTGCGCCCTTGACGTCGAGCTGGCGGACGACCTGGGCCTGCGGCCGAAGGCGGCCGCAGTGGATGTGGGCCGCGCTGTCCGGCGGACGTCTGGTGGCCAGGGCCGCCTGGCGGGGATCACGGGGCGGCGCCGCCGCCCCGTCCCTCCTCGACATCCTGGATGTGACCGATGTCAGCGAAGGCATCGACGCCGGCGTGCACCTGCTGGACGCCGCGCTGGACGAGATCATCCCGCCGGGAGCCCGTCCGCCGGAGTACATCCGCTTGATCCCGCCGGACTGGCGAGAGCAGGCCAGCTCACGGCGTGCCGCCGAGGACCGGATGGCCATCGCCGGCCGGACCGGGGGCCGGCTCCTGGCCGAGCGGTTCCGCTTTGAGTGGCGGCCGGGCTCGCCGCGCCGACCGGCCGCGTCGCATTCCGGCGGGTCAGCGACGATGGCGAGCTGGTCGACTGGATGACACCACGCACCTGCGGCGCGGCAGTGACAGCGTGGCACTGGCCCGGGCTGGCTGCTGGCCTGTGGGTGGTCGGCTCGGCGCCCGGATGGGCTTCGCGTTCGCCTCCGAACACGGGGCAGGGCCGGCCATCGCACGGTTCTCGATTGCCCGTCACATCACGAGCGCCGATGCCTGGGTCGCGGCGCTGGTCATCATGGCTCTGGCCGAAGTGACGGCCCGGCTGGTCACGCTGCGGCTGAGGGCCCGCAAGCGCCCCGTTGCTGTCGGCGTTACCGCGCGAACTCCGGCCTGCGAGCAGGCATAAGCCGCACGGGCAGCAAGTACCGGATTGCCTCCGGAGCCCCGCGCCAGACTGGCGCGGGGCTCCCTGCCGTCTGGCTTAGGCCGCCGGCGGATCCGATTTGTCGAGCCAGTGCAGGATCCCCGCGACGTTGGCGGCAGTGCCGCTGATCCGCTCGTATTTGGCGGCGAGCTGCGGGTCGGCGTCGGGCGCGAGGACCGCGTAACGTGCCCTGGTCCGCTCGGCGACCATAGCCGCGGCGTGATCCAGGTCCAGACCGGCCCGCCGTGCGTGCCGGGTCTCCTCGACCCAGACGGTGATCTCGGCGGCCGCGCGGTCCAGCGCCTCCGCCACGCCGTCCACCGGGCCGTAGTGACTGAACAGCAGGCGCGTCGGCTGCAGTGCCGTGAATGTCTTCAGAGATTCCAGCGCGACGGCCAGGTCGAAGTCCGGCGGCGGCGTCGCCGGTCGCATGTCCCCGGTCTCCTGGATATAGATCCCGGCCGCGTCGCCGACGTAGAGGTCGCCCGACAGCGAGTCGACGAGGCCGACGTGGTGCTTGGCGTGGCCGGGCGAGTAGTGGCTTTCCAGCCGCCGGCCTGCGCCGAGGTCGATGATGCCCGTGCGCTCGACCGCGCGGATGCGCTCAGCGGGAGTGGGAGCAAGGATCCCGAACAGCTCGTCCAGTTCGTCGCCGTAGACCATCCGCGCGCTGGCCATCAGCCTGGCCGGGTCGGCCAGGTGCCGCGCGCCGCGCTCGTGCACCACGACTTGCGCAGCGGGGAACATCTGGGCGATGTCGCCGGTGCCGCCCGCATGATCAAGGTGAATATGCGTGACAACGACGGTCGCCAGGTCGGCCGGGCCGACGCCGAGAGCCGCCAGCGCCTCGCGTACGACCGGCGCGGACGGCGCCGTGCCGGTTTCCACCAGGCACGGCCGGTCGCCGCGGATCAGGTATCCGGCGGTGATGCCGTCGTAGCCCGCCATCCGGGTGTCAATCTGGAACACCTCGTGTCCCAGCGCGGTAATAACGTCACTCGCGGCGAAACTGCGGTCAGCATCATCCATGCACACATCGTGCCAGGCCGGGGCCCGCTGTCCAGCGCCAGGACGCAGGCCGGAATCCGCACCTCGGACGAATCGGCTCTGCCCGCGAAATTTCAGCCCTGGGCGAAAGAGCGGATGACGATGCCAGTGCGCGGCTTCGGCGCGAAGGACGTCGACTTGCGCGGTACCCGCTCGCCCAGAGCCGCGACCGCGTAGACGTCAGCATCTGTGATCGGGCGGCTGATCACGGCGGTGCCGCCAGGCGCCTCATCGGCCCCGCGCACGGCCGCTGCGGCGTCGTGATGGACTATGCGAATATTTCGCTCATGGTCGTTAATCTGCCAGATACGCCCGATCAGCAGCTCTTGCAGGATGGACGGGGCCAGCCCGCGCCACCGGCCGGAGTGCCCGGCGGGCATCGCAGCCTCGGCCTGGACCGGATCTGGATCGGTCAGCAGGTACGCCGAGCCGCTGCCGGCCAGGAGGAACGCAGGACCGGTCTTTGCCGCCGCGGCAAGCTCCGCCAGGGCCTTCGTCAGGTCTGCGGTGCCGCCGGTCAGCTGCCGGACACCAAACGCGGCCGCCGCCCGCTGCGCGGCCGCCGCCGGATGCAGCCCGGCGATGACGCGATGGATCGCGGCGATCTGCGGCGGGTAGGCGGCAGAGTCAACCAGCATGGCCAGGCCGAAATCCCACTGTCCCGCTCCGTCACCGGCCTGGTGCCGGCGCTCCTGCAGTCTGCGGTACGCGGCGTACCGGTGGTGCCCGTCGGCGATCAGCGCCTGGCGCGGCGCCAGATCGGCAGCAATGGCAGCCAGCTCGGCTTCGTCGGTGATCGCCCACAGCCGGTGCCGGATTCCGTCGGCGGTGAATGTCTCGAGCAGCGGGCTGCGGCGCCCGGCGGCATCGTCCACCAGCCGGGTCGCGGCGCCGGGTTCGCTGCCGTCGTAGAGCAGGAAGATCGGCTCCAGGTTAGCCTGGGTGGCCTCCATCAGCCGCTGGCGGTCCGCAACCAGGCCCGGTGCCACATCCTCGTGCGGCAAGACGATGCCGACCTCGGGCGGGGTCAGCTGCAGCGCGCCGATCAGGCCGCGCTGGACGAACGCGGGGGAGTCCGGGCCGCAATCGTCCGGCACGGTCTGCTCGTAGACGTAAAGGGCGGGAACCGGGTCCGGCACGAGAATGCCGTCGCGCTGCCACTGCGCCAGGGTCTGCTTGGCATCGCGGTACAGGTCGCCAGGCGCACCGGGCTGATGGCGCGGCAGGATCAGCCGCACGATGTTGTGCGGGTCCGCGGCGAGCAGCTGGTCCTCTTTGTCGACTGCGATCACGTCGTACGGTGGTGAGGTGACCTCGGCGAGCCCGCTCACCCTGTCCTCGGCATAACGGATGCCACGAAACGGTGCCAGCGCGAGGCCAGCCTGGTGCCGTTGCGCTACTGCATGGCCGGACGGAAGGATCTGCACATATGTCAGAAGGATCAATCGGCGGCCACGATTCCCGTCCCGAAGAAGAACTTATCGGGACGGACAGCACAAAACCCGAGGATGACACCTACACGCTCTACCATCGCGGCCTCGAGCTGCTCGGCCGCGGCAGCGCCGCCGCGGCGGCCCAGCTCCTGGCGCGGGCGGCGGCCGCAGAGCCGCAGTCCAGAAGCGTGCTGGAGGCGCTGGCGCGGGCGCAGTTTGACGCAGGCCGGTACGCCGCGGCAGCAGAGAGCTTCCAGCGGATCGTCGATGCCAGCCCCAGCGACGATTATGCGCAATTCGGGCTGGGCCTGGCGCTGGCGCGAACGGGAGATCCGGCTGCGGCAGCCGAGCACCTGGCCCTGGCCGCCGCGATGCGGCCGAACCTGCGGCACTATACCGACGCGCTGCGCAGCGTCCGCGCCACGCTGAGCGCCAGGAAGCGGCTGGCGGAAGGCACTGCAGAATGATGCGAAACGGGAAAACCGGGGAGGCTGGCGCCCTGGCAGCCGGCGCCGCCGGGACGGTCGCGGGGCGTGCGGCCGGCGCAGCGGCCGGGGCACAGGGCTGGGCGGTGGGCGGGGCGGCGGCAGCGGGCGGGGCCGTGGGAGCGGGTCTCCGCGGCTGCGCCGAACCGCTGAGCACGGCCTATGACGCCGCGCTGCTGGATCTCGACGGTGTCGTCTATCTGGGCGGGGACCCGATACCCGGCGCCGCGAAAGCGCTGGGCGAGGCCAGGCGAGGCGGCATGCAGCTGGCGTTCGTGACCAACAACGCCTCGCGGTCGCCGTCGGCGATCGCTGCGCAGCTCACCGGCCTCGGCGTCCCGGCAACGGCTGCCGACGTGGTCACCTCGGCGCAGGCCGCCGCGCATCTGATCGCCGACCGCCTGCCCGAAGGCGCGCCGGTGCTGGTAGTGGGCGGCATCGGCCTGCGGATCGCGCTGCGCGAGCGGGGCCTGCGCCCGGTGTCGACAGCCGCCGAGCAGCCCGGCGCCGTCGTCCAGGGCTACGCGCCCGGCATCGACTACGGCATCCTGGCCGAGGCCGAGCTCGCGGTGCGGGCCGGAGCGTGGTACGTCGCGTCCAACGCTGACGCGACGCTGCCGACGGCGCGGGGCCTTCAGCCGGGCAACGGGGCCCTTGTGCAGGTCATCGTCACCGCGACCGGCACGCAGCCGGTAGTCGCCGGCAAGCCGGAGCGGCCGCTGCATGCCGAGGCGGTGGCGCGCACTGGCGCGCGCCGCCCGCTGGTGGTGGGGGACCGGCTGGACACCGACATCGAGGGCGCGGCCAACGGCGGCGCCGACAGCCTGCTCGTGCTGACCGGCGTGAGCAGGCCGGCCGACGCGGTGCTCGCCCCGCCGCGGCGGCGGCCGTCCTATCTCGCGCACGACCTGGCCGGGCTGCTGGAGCCGCATCCCGAAGTGACTGCAGCGGGCGGCGAGTTCCGCTGCGGCGGCTGGAGCGCGCGGGCCGCCGTTGACTCAGGGCAGCTCGAGCTCACCGGGACCGGCGCGCCGATCGATGGCCTGCGGGCCCTGTGTGCCGCCGCGTGGTCGGCTGACGGGATCACCGCCGAGATGGCCGCTCCGGCTCTGCGCCTGCTCCGCTTCCCGGCCTGAAATCAGCCTCTGGTCGGAGCGGGATCAGCCGGCTGGCCGACGCGGCGGCGGTCCCGTCCCGGACAGACTGTTCCTTGCCGCCGGAAGATCCGCCACAGCCGGCCGGGAAGGAATTCCAGATGATTGAGGCTCGGAGCCTCACCAAGCGATACGGCGACACGCTGGCCGTCGACGATCTGTCGTTCAGCGTGGAACCAGGAAAGATAACCGGCTTTCTCGGCCCGAACGGCGCGGGAAAGACGACCACCATGCGGATGATCCTCGGGCTTGACCGGCCCACGAAGGGGACCGTCACGGTGAACGGCAGGGCCTTCGGGCAGCTCGCGTGGCCGATGCGGGAAGTGGGCGCGCTGCTGGACGCCAAGGCCGCGCATGGCGGCCGCAGCGCCCGCAGCCACCTGCTCTGTCTCGCGCAGACCAACAACCTGCCGGCCCGGCGGGTCGACGAGGTGCTGGAACTGGTGGGCCTCAAGGAGGTGGCCAGGAAGCGATCCAAGGGATACTCCCTCGGCATGGGCCAGCGGCTCGGCATCGCCGCGGCGCTGCTCGGCGATCCGGCGATCCTGATGTTCGACGAGCCGGTCAACGGGCTGGACCCCGAGGGCATCTTGTGGATCCGCAACCTGATGAAGGCCCTGGCGGCCGAGGGCCGCACCGTGTTCGTCTCCAGTCATCTGATGTCGGAGATGGAGAGCACCGCCGACCACCTGATCGTGATCGGCCGCGGCAAGCTGATCGCGAACTGCACGGTGGCGGAGTTCATCGCCGCCAACTCCCAGCAGACCGTACGGGTGCGGACTCCGCAGCCTGACTTGCTGGCCAAGCTGGCTGCCTCGGCCGGCGGCACGGTCCGCGATGACGGCGACGGCGTAATGATCGTGCAGGGCCTGGTTCCATCGCAGGTCGGTGACCTGGCCTTCGAGAACGGCATCCGGCTGCACGAGCTGGCGCCGGCGCACGCCTCGCTGGAGCAGGCATTCATGGAACTGACAGCCTCCAGCGTGCAGTTCCACGCTGGCGTTCCCACCGACACCGGCCGACGGCCGGCGCACGCAGGAGAGGTGGCCTGAGATGGCGGCAACATCGACCCAAATGGCCCCGATCGCGGCCGACCTGCCCCAGCCGTCCGGCCGGGCCGGGTTCGCAGGCGCGCTGCGCTCGGAATTCACCAAGATCCGGTCCACCAGGTCTACCTACTGGGCCCTGCTTGCCCTGGTGCTCATCACGATCGGCTTCGGAGCGCTGGCCAGCGCCGGCGCGGCACACAATGCGGGTCACCTCGGACCAGGTTTTGACCCCACGCAACGGAGCCTTTTCGGGCTGTACTTCGGCCAGCTTGTGATCGCGGTGCTGGGCGCGCTGACGATCACCTCGGAGTACGCGACGGGGATGATCCGCACGTCGCTGGCGGCGATGCCGCGGCGCGGCACGCTTCTCGCCGCGAAGGCAGTGGTATTTGCGGCGGTGGCTCTGGTCACCGGACTGATCACGAGCTTCGGCGCGTTCTTCCTCGGCCAGGCTCTGATGTCCGGGAAGCACATCAACGCCACTCTCAGCCAGCCGAATGTGCTGCGAGCGGTCATCGGCGGAGCGCTGTTCCTCGTGGTCTGCGGGATGCTTGCTTTCGGAATCGGGGCGCTATTGCGCCACACGGCCGGCGCGATCACCGCGTCGATCGTGCTTCTGTTCGTGCTGTCGATTCTCATCAATGCCCTGCCGCAGTCCTGGCAGGTACACGTCGACAAGTGGATCCCGGCGATCGCCGGGGCCCAGATCTGGACAGTCAACGCAGCAACCGGACGCGGGGGGACGCCGGTGTTCGCGCCCTGGACCGGGTTCGCGGTGTTCTGCGGCTACGCGGCAATCGCGATCATCGGCGGCATGATCCTCTTCCGCAAGCGCGACGCCTGACGTCAGGAGATCGGCGGCGGGCCCGGTACCCGGAGGACGTCCTCCGGGTACCGGGCCTGCCGCACTGAGTCGCACCGCTCGCACTGCTGGTGACGAGGGCCTGATCAGCTGGCGGCAGGCTGGCAGTGCGGGCACCAGAAGGTGATGCGCTCCTGCGGGTCGCGGCTTTGCCCAGTGGGCCGGCTGACGCGGATCCTCGTCCCGCACCGGCGGCACGGCCGGCCGCCCCGGCCGTACACCCAGGTCTCCTCGCCGCGGCCAAGGTTGCCGGTGGTCGACTGTTCCCAGCGGTTCTTGTTCGCACCCAGCAGACGCTGGGCCAGCTCGACGACCGCGTCCAGATCAGCAATGCCGCCGACTGGCCGCCACGGGTCGAGGCCGCGCAGGAACAGCACCTCGGCCTTATACAGGTTGCCGATCCCGGCCAGGTTCCGCTGGTCGAGGAGGGCCTCGCCGACCGGGCGGTCGGGGCCTGCCCGGAGGCGGCGCTCGGCCTTCGCGGCATCCCAGTCGGGGCCGAGCAGATCAGGGCCGAGATGGCCGACCAGGCGATCCTCGTTGCGCGTCGGCAGGACCTCGACCACTCCGAGCAGGCGCCCGACCGCTTGCCAGGCGTCGTTCGCCAGCACCAGCCTGACCCGGTGGTCGCGGGGCGGGTCGCCGCCCGCGGGCCGGATCCGCCAGGTTCCGTCCATCCGCAGGTGGGTGTGGATCGTCACGCCGCCGTCCACATGGGTGAGCAGATGCTTGCCGCGCGGCTGGGTCCCGGAGACGGTGCGGCCGGTCAGGTCGGTCGTCGCGTATCGGGGCACCCGGAAGTCGCTGCGCGTCAGCACGCGCCCGGCCAGGGCCCTGTCCAGGTGGCGCGCTGCGAGCCAGACCGTGTCGCCCTCGGGCACAACACCAGCATGGCATCAGCCCGGCCGATGCGTCTCATCGGTGCCTGGCCGGCCGGGCTGCCCGCAGCTCAGGTGGGTGGGCTGCTCAGCCCAGGCCCGATTCGCGGAGCGTGATGTTAAGGCGGCCGCTGCTCAGTCCGATCCCGGCCGGGCCGCTGCCGGGCAACGTCTTGGGCACGCCGTGATAGGCAAGCCGGGATGGGCCGCCAAACACGAACAGGTCGCCGGACTCAAGCTCGATGTCGTGCCACGGCCGGCCTCGGCTCTGGGCGTTACCGAACCGGAACACGCAGGTCTCTCCGAGGCTGAGGGACACCACTGGCGCCAGGCTGCGCTCGTCTTTGTCGGCGTGCATGCCCATCCGGGCCCGCCCGGCATAGAGGTTGATGAGCGCTACGTCGGGGTTGTAGCCGGCTGCCGCGGCGGGATCGCCGTATGTATCCGCCAGCGCGCGGCGGCCGAGGTCGGCCAGCGAGGCCGGAAAGGGCTTTACCGGGGCACCGTCAACATCTTCCGCTGTCCGCGAGTAGCGGTACGGAAGCCAGTGCCAGCCCAGGCAGACGGTCTGGACGGACATCGTGCCGCCGGAGGGCATCCTGGTGTTCCGCATTCCGGCCGGCGGAAGCGACCAGTCCCGGCATGCCGTCACCAGCTCCCGCTGCTCATCGGTCGTGAGCCAGCCGGGCACGTGTAAGGCACCCGGCGCCACTTCGGCCCGCGGCCGCCTGATCAGGGCCGTCATAGGCCCAAAGTATCCCGCCGCCAAGCGCCGCACTCCGGCGGACCCGCATGCAACCGGCTTCGCCCGCGCCGTCGCACGGCCCGCTGGCGAAGCGGAGGCCGTCCCGTTCGTCCAGCGGTCCCGCCGCAGGCGGCAATCGGGGACATGGATGCCTACCTACTGCTGCTATAGCGACAGTAGGTAGGCATCCACGTCGTTCGATTTCTCGAGCGGTCAGGATGTCGGAGCGTGCTGGGACACTTCGGCGGGTGGACCAGAAGGCGTCATTCGACCGGCGGCCGTTAGCTGATCTGCTGCGGAAGCAAAGTGGCGTGATTACCCGCAGGCAGGCGATCGGCTGCGACCGACGCTTCGCTGCGGCACCGCATCCGGGTCAACGGCCCTTGGCAAGTCATCCTTCCGGGCGTCTATCTCAGCTTTACGGGCAACCCGACGGGCACTCAGCGGCAGATCGCAGCCCTTCCCGATGCGGGGCCGGCCGCGGCGATTAGCGGGCCGGCTGCGCTGGCATGGCACGGCGTACGGGTGCGGCGCACCGATCTGATAGACGTGCTCGTGCCAACGCGCTGCAAGCGCCGCGATGCTGCATTCGTCCGACTGCACCGCACCTCAACGATGCCGACGATGATCTTTCCACAAGGCGAGATCCGCTATGTGCCACTTGCACGAGCCGTGGCAGACACAGTTCGCGGCCTGCGCGGATCTGACGACGTGCGCGCAGTTGTTGCCGATGCGGTGCAGCGGGGGAAGTGCAGGTCTGGCAGCTCACAGAGGACAGGTCTGGCAGCTCACAGAGGAACTGAACCGAGGACCGGTTCAAGGCTCGGCGAGGCTCAGGCAGGCGCTAGCCGAGGTCGCTGATGGCGTCAGGTCAGTCGCAGAAGCTGACCTGCGCAATCTGATCAGGCGTGAGCGCCTGCCTGCGGCCATGCTCAATCCGCGGCTGTACGCTGACGAGGCTTTCCTAGCGAGCCCAGACGCCTGGTGGCCGCAGGCCGGAGTTGCCGCCGAAGTCGACTCACGGGAGTGGCATCTGTCTCCGCGCGACCGGGAACGCACGCTTGCGCGGCACTCGCGGATGAGCGCCTTCGGCATCATCGTGCTGCACTATCCACCGCGGAAGTTGCGGGCCGAACCGCACGTCGTCGCCGCTGAGATCAGGTCGGCTCTTGAGGTCGGCCAGGATCGCCAGTTGGCGCATACCAGGACTCTGCCCGCACGATAGCAATATGCGGCGCGGTCGAGGGACACATGCGTTGATCATCCGGCCGGCTAGGCCGCAACCGGGACATCCTGCGGCGCGAAGCGTGACGGCTACGCAGTGCGGGGGTCCGGCGGCAATACGGTCGGTGCGCCTGGGGCGGCTGGGGCGGGCGGGGAGCGTAGCTGCGAGGCCTTACATCAACTTCCGCAGGTGCAGCAGGTCGAAGAAGTTGCCCTCGACCTTCAGGCGGCCGCTCAGCCAGGCGCGGAGAAAGCTGCCAGGGTCAGCAGCCACGGCCACGACGACGTCGCTCTGGGCTGTGAAGCGCACCTGCGCGGGCGGGCTGTCATTGCGGGTTTCCTGCAGCCCGTCGGCACCATTGGGGCCGAGCCGGGTCACGAAGGTCATGCCGAGGTCGGAGATCCGGCAGCTGAGAGTCCTGTCCAGCAGGTGAGCCTCGCGGTCCTTCGCATCCATCTCGGAGATGCGCGCCGTGAGACGCTCCAGAGCCGCCCGGCATTCTTCGGCTGTCGCCATCAGCAACCTCACTTTCACCGTCATTCTCCGTTGTAGCGTCCTGAGCTCGCACTCGGGGCCGCCAACGAAGGCTGGATGCACGTCCGTGGCGGCATCGGGCGGTAGCGTTCCTGGCATAGACGGCATGACCGCGGGCAGTTCCTCGCGCATGCGCATGGGGAGCGAGGTTGCTGATGGAGCACGACGCTGGCTTGCGCCAGCAGCCGGATGCCGCAGGCTGGCCTGCGGCGGATCTGGCTGCAGCGAACCCGGCAGCGGCGGATCTGGCTGCACCGGACCTGCCTGAGGGATCTGCATCCGCAGAGGCAGACGAGCGCGACGGCGCCGATGAGGTATCGAGGGTGCCAGGCAGCCACGGGCGCGGCTACGGGCCGGGGGCCGGGCTGGCCGAGGGGCCGGGGGCCGGGCCGGGCGACGAGCCGGGGGGCTGGGGCGGCCGAGAGCCGGCGGATTCGATCGGCGCGACCGGTGAGCCCAGGGTGGACGAGGCACTCTCGGGCCTGCGCGAGCTCGCGCGCCTGCCGGTGGCGGAGCATCCCGCGCATTTTGAGCGGGCGCACCGCCAGTTGCGCGAAGCGCTGGGCGATATCGAGGGCGGTCAGCGGCCGGCCGCTCAGGGGCGCGGCGGCAGCTGAGCATGGCCGGAGCCAGTCCATGAGCAGCAGAACGCGACTCGACGCTGAGCTCGTGCGCCGCGGACTGGCACGATCACGGGAACAGGCCGCTGAGCTGATCGCGGCCGGCCGGGTGGCCGTGGCCGGCCAGCTGGCGGGAAAGGCAGCGACGCAGGTCGGGCACGAAGCCGCCATCACGGTCCGAGGCGGCGGGGCCGCCCCCGAGTACGCCTCCCGCGGCGGCCATAAGCTCGAGGGCGCGCTGGCCGCCTTCACCGGCCTGCAGGTCACGAGTCGCCGGTGCCTGGACGCCGGAGCCTCGGCCGGCGGATTCACCGACGTGCTCCTGCGCCGCGGGGCTGCGCAGGTGGTCGCTGTCGACGTCGGGTACGGGCAGCTTGCCTGGCCGCTGCGCACCGATCCCCGGGTGACCGTCCTCGACCGTGTCAACGTCCGGGGGCTCCTGCCCGAGCAGGTCGCCCCGGCGCCCGGCCTGGTGACGGCTGACCTGTCGTTCATCTCGCTGGTGCTGGTACTGCCGGCCCTGGTGGCCTGCGCGGCACCGGACGCAGATTTCGTATTGCTGGTCAAGCCCCAGTTCGAGGTCGGCCGCGGCAAGGTTGGCACCGGCGGCGTGGTCAGGGATCCGGCGCTGCGGGAATCCGCGGTGGCCGGCGTCGCGGCTGCTGCACTGGAGCTCGGCCTGGGCGTGCCGGGAGTGGTAGCCAGCCCGTTGCCGGGACCATCGGGGAACGTTGAGTATTTCCTGTGGCTGCGCCAGTCGGCGCCGCCGCTCGACCGCGCTGCCCTGCAGCGCGCCATCACGGAAGGACCCCAGTGAACGCGAAGCGGTCCATGCTCCTGGTCGCGCATACCGGACGCCCGGCGGGCGTCCGCAGCGCGCACGCGGTCATCGGGCAGCTGACCGCTGCCGGGATCGAGGTCCGCATCCTGGTGCAGGAGGCAGCCGAACTCGGCTGTTCGGGCGTGACGGAGGTTCCGGTCTCCGCTGCGGCTGCTGACGGCGTCGAGATGGTGGTGGTCATCGGCGGGGACGGCACGCTGCTGCGCGCCGCGGAGCTGGCCCGGCCCGCGGGCGCGCCGCTGCTCGGCGTGAATCTGGGCCATGTGGGCTTCCTGGCCGAGGCTGAGCCCGAAGATCTTTCCGACGCTGTCGATCGCGTGGTGGCCGGGAGCTACACGATTGAAGAGCGGATGACCATCGACATCACCGTCCGGGCGAACAGTCACATGACTGCGACGACCTGGGCGCTGAACGAGGCGACGGTCGAGAAGGCGGCCCGGGAGCGGATGCTGGACCTTGTCACCGAGGTGGACGGCAGGCCGCTGTCGCGGTGGGGCTGCGACGGGGTTGTTTTCGCCACGCCGACCGGTTCCACCGCGTACGCATTCTCGGCAGGCGGGCCCGTGTTGTGGCCCGAAGTCGAGGCGCTGCTGCTCGTGCCGATCAGCGCGCATGCCCTTTTCGCCGGGCCGATGGTCGTGTCACCCCAGTCGGTACTGGCGGCCGAGGTAATCGGCGTCGCGGGCGCCCAAAGTGAGACGGCCGTGGCTGTTCTGTGGTGCGATGGGCGTCGTAAGGTCGATCTCCCGCGCGGTTCGCGGGTCGAGGTCCGGCGCGGCGCCCAGCCCGTCCGCCTGGCCCGGCTGCGCGGCCGGGGCGCGGACGCCGATGGCGCCGAGAGCAGCGGCGCGACCTTCACGGATCGGCTCGTGGCCAAATTCGGGCTGCCGGTGGCGGGCTGGCGAGGGCTGGGCGCTGCCGCGCGGCGGCCCGCGGCCCGCGGCCCGCTAGGAGACGAGGAGCCAGGCGGCGATGCTTGAGGAAGTGCGGATCAGCGGCCTCGGCGTAATCGATGAGGCCGTCCTGCAGCTTTCGCCGGGCTTCAACGTCGTCACCGGCGAAACCGGGGCAGGAAAGACGATGGTTGTCTCTGGTCTCGGCCTGCTGTTCGGCGGCCGGGCAGATCCTGCACGGGTGCGGCCCGGCGCTGACCGGGCCGGGGTTGAAGGCCGGCTGCGCATCGATCCCGAAGGCGACGTAGCGCGCCAGGTGAACGACGCCGGCGGTGACCTGGACGACGACGGCGGCACGCTGATTATCAGCCGGTCGGTGTCAGCCGAAGGACGCTCGCGCGCGTACGCGGGCGGCAGGTCGGTTCCGGTCTCGCTGCTGACGTACCTGGCCGATGACCTCGTCGCTGTGCATGGGCAGGCCGATCAGCAGCAGCTGCTGCGGGCCGGCCGGCAGCGGGCGGCACTGGACCGGTTCGGCGGCCCGGAGCTGCGGGCGCTGCTGGCTGACTATCAGCGCGCCTACCAGCGCTACCGGGACGTCAGCAGCGAGCTGGCGGAGCTGACTACCCGCGCCGCCCAGCGCGGACAGGAGGCAGCCGGCCTGCGGCGCGGCCTGGCTGAGATCGAGCGCATCGAACCCGTCGAGGGCGAGGACATCGGGCTTGCGGAAGAGGACGAGCGACTGGCAAACGCCGACGCGCTGCACTCCGCGGCGACGACTGCGCATGAGGCTCTGCTCGGCGATCCGGCCAGCGGTTCCTACCAGGCCGCCGATGCCGTCACGCTGCTGGGCGCGGCGCGCCAGGCGCTGGAATCAGCCGCGCAGCATGACCAGGCCCTGGCCGCGCTGGCCGGGCGGGTCTCGGAGGCGGCCTACCTGGTGTCCGACGTAGCCGCAGAACTTGCCTCCTATGCCCAGTCCATCGAGGCCGATCCCGTCCGGCTGGCCGCCGTCCAGGAGCGCAGGGCTGAGCTGGCCCGGTTGATCCGCTCTTATGGGATCGCCGGGACTGGGGCCGCCGGGACTGGGGCCAGCGGCACGGCCGGGCAGCCGGCGGCTGATCTGTCGGCAGTGCTGCGATGGGCCAAGCTTGCGCAGGCGCGGCTTGGCGAGCTCGGTGGCGATGATGACAAGATCGCCGGGCTGGCTGCCGAGAAGGCCGCGCTCGCCGCGACCGTCAGTGCGCTGGCTGCCCAGCTCACCGCTGCGCGTCAGCAGGTAGCCGGGCGTTTCGCCGCGGACGTCACCGCGGAGCTGGCGGCGCTCGCGATGCCGCATGCGCGCCTGACAGTGGCAGTCTCACCGCTGCGCGAGGCCGGTCCGCATGGCGCCGACGATGTGGAAATCAGGCTGTCCGCGCACCCGGGCGCACCGCCGCTGCCGCTGCATAAGGGCGCGTCGGGCGGCGAGTTGTCGCGGGTGATGCTGGCCATCGAGGTCGTCTTCGCCGGAGCTGACCCAGTGCCCACTTTCGTGTTCGACGAAGTCGATGCCGGCGTTGGCGGGAAGGCGGCGGTAGAGATTGGCCGGCGGCTGGCACGGCTCGCTCATGGCGCGCAGGTGATCGTGGTCACGCATCTGCCCCAGGTGGCGGCGTTCGCCGATACCCATCTGGTGGTGGAGAAGGCCGACGACGGATCGGTGACCCGCAGTGGTGTGGTGCTGCTGAATGAAGCCGGCCGGGTCAGGGAGCTGTCGCGCATGCTGGCCGGCCTGGAAGACTCCGAACACGGACAGGCACACGCCGTGGAGCTGCTTGCGGCGGCGGAGAAGGAGCGAGCTGGTCAGGCCCGCGGGCGCTGAAGCGGCCCTGACATGGCACTGCGGGCGCCGGCACTGCACGGATCTGGCAAAATTGCTCTTCAATGAAGGTCCAATTGCGAAAATCTCCCGGTGCCAGTCGGAGCAGGTCGATCGACCTGCCGGGAACACTGGCGACCGCGCGCCTGGACCACAGGACTAAGAATCTCAGCCGACGGCTGGCGCCCGGCGATATCGCCGTCATCGACCACGCTGACCTAGACCGGGTAAGCGCGGAATCACTGATCAGCCGTCAGGTGTCGGCCGTCATCAACGCGGCGCCGAGCATCAGCGGCCGCTATCCGAACCTCGGCCCGCAGCTGCTGGTCGAAGCCGGCGTCCCGCTGATAGACGATGTTGGTCCGGATGTCTTCGAGCACGTGACGGACGGGCAGACCGTCCGGCTCGACGGCGACACCTTGTACCTGGGCGAGACGATCGTCGCCAAGGGCACCGTGCAGACGGCCGAATCGGTCGCCGAGGACATGGCCGCGGCCAAGGAAGGCATGGCCGATCAGATCCGGGGCTTCACGGCCAACACGCTGGAATACATCAACCGCGATTCCGAGCTGCTGATCGACGGCATCCGCCTGCCCGAGCTGCGGACAAAGCTGGAGGGCAGGCACGCCCTGGTGGTCGCGCGCGGCTACCGGCATCGGGAGGACCTGCAGGCGCTGCGTTCCTATGTCCGCGAGTTCAAGCCCGTCATCATCGCGGTGGACGGCGGAGCGAACGCCCTGATGGATGCCGGGTACCGGCCCGACATGATCATCGGGGACATGGACTCGGTGTCGGACAAGGCGCTGTACAGCAAAGCAGAGATCGTGGTGCACGCCTATCCGAACGGATACGCGCCCGGTCTGGCCAGGGTCACCGATCTCGGGCTCGACTCGGTGCTCTGCCCCGCCTCGGGCACCAGCGAGGATGTCGCGGTGCTGCTCGCGGACGAGGCGGGCGCGACCCTGATTGTCGCGGTGGGGATGCGCTTCTCGCTGGTAGAGTTCCTCGACAAGGGACGGTCAGGAATGGCCAGCGCGGTCCTGACCCGGATCAGGGTTGGCGACAAGATCGTCGACGCCAAGGGAGTCAGCCGGCTCTACCAGAGCCGGATTTCCTCGTGGTCGCTCGTTCTGCTCGCGCTCGCGGCGGCGGCGACGGTCCTGGTCGCGATTACGGTCCTGCCCGCCGGGGGGATCTACCGCAATTTCCTCAGCGTGGCGCTGGTCCAGCTGCGGTACTGGCTAACTGGACTCTTCTAGTGATCGATTTCCGCTACCACCTGGTCTCCATCATCGCGGTCTTCCTCGCCCTGGCCCTGGGCCTCGTGGTCGGGGCTGCTGCGCTGCAGCCCAAGGAGACCCAGGCGCTGCTCGCCTTGTCCAGTCACGAGAAGACGACCATCAATTCGCTCGAGCAGAAGAACGGCCTGCTGAACAGGCAGAACAGCGCAGATCAGTCCTTCGCCCAGGCGGCGTCGGGCCTGCTGCTGGGCAATCTGCTCGACGGTCAGCGGGTCGTACTGGTCACCGCGCCCGGTGCGGATGGCACCACGATCAGCGGCGTCACCGCGGCAGCGCGGCAGGCGGGCGCCAAGGTGACCGGACAGGTCAGCCTCGAGCCGCAGTTCTTCGATACCAGCGGCGGAACCGAGAGCAGTCTGGATGCACTAGCCCGGCAGCTTGCCCCGCCGGGCGTGGCAGTCGGCGGTGATGCCGCGAATCCGGAGCACGGGCAGCAGGCCGCGGCCAGCGTCATCGCGGCCGCCCTTGTCACGAAAGACAGCCCTGCCGTGAGTGCCGCCGTCACCCAGAGCAGCGCCATCCTGAACGGCTTCGGCCAGCAGGGATTCCTGCAGGTCAGTGCTAATGGCGGCGCCGCGAGCCCGCAGGCTGCGACACTCGCGGTCGTGGTCATCCCGGCTACTCCGCCGGGAAGTGAATCCGGGCCTGTGAACCAGGGCCTGGTCGCCGTTGCCCAGGCGCTGCAAGGAGCAAGCAGCGGAGCTGTGCTCGCAGGCTCACTGGCCGGATCTGGGCCGGGCAGTGCTATCGACGCGATCGCCTCCGGTAACATCAGCGCGTCGCTGACGACCGTGGATAACGCGGACCTCGAGACTGGCCAGATTGTTGTCGCCCAGGCCCTCGCCGAACTGCTGGCCGGAAGCAAGCCCGCGCAGTACGGCGTGGCGTCGAACGCGGCCCCCAGCCCGGCGCCCAGGCCGTCGCCATCTGCCACCGCGCAGGGCACTCCGACTGCGCCCGCCAGAAAGACCTCACCCAAGAAATGAACCGGGCCACGATCGCGACGAGTGTCCTTGCCGCGGCTGGCGCCCGGCTGGCTTATGCCGCGCTCAGCCGCCGGCCGCCGGGCGGCCACGCGGTGTGGAGCCGGACCAACCACCGCGGCGAGACGGTGACCCTGGTCGAGGGACCGGCGGTGGCTGTCGCCGCTGTCGCCGCAGCCCTGCTCGGCGGCGGAATCGGATCTGGGGGAGTCGCTGCTGGCGGAGCGGGCGGGCCGAAGCTGCCCGCTCAGGGCCTTGGCCCCCGGCAGCGGGCAGCACTGGCAGCTGCCGGGGCGGGCGCGGCCGCGTTCGGTTGCTATGACGATCTTGCGGGCAGCGGTGACCGGCGCGGATTCCGCGGTCACCTCGGGGCCCTGGCCAGCGGCGAGCTGACGAGCGGGGCGGTGAAGATCGGCGGTATCGGCGCTACCGGCATGGCGGCGAGCGCGCTGCTGGGGGCGCCATCCGCAACCGGGGCTGCTGCGGCGGCGGATGTGCTGATCAATGCCGGGCTGATAGCAGGCGGCGCGAACCTGCTCAACCTTTTCGACCTGCGGCCAGGCCGCGCCATCAAAATGGCCATCGCGACCGGGCTGCCGCTGGCTGCAGTGCCGGGACCGGCCAGGCAGGCGGCCGCTGCGCCGCTGGCCGCGGCCGTCGCCCTGCTGCCGGATGATCTCGCCGAGCGTGCCATGCTGGGCGATGCGGGCGCGAACGCGCTGGGCGCGATGCTCGCGGTCGCCGCGGCGGCCGCGCTGCCGCGCCCGGCCCGGCTGGCCGTGCTGGCCGGGATTGCCGGCCTGACTGCGGCCAGTGAGTTCGTCAGCTTCACCAAGATCATCGAGCGCACTGCGGCACTGCGCCGGCTCGACATGCTGGGGCGCCGCCCGGCCGCCGCGCGGCCGTCGGCCGCGGCACTACGCTCGGGCGCGCATGCGGGTTCGGGTGCTGGTACTGCCGGCGCCGTGGAGCCACCGGCACCCGCCTCGGCAGCCGCAGCGCCGCGGTGACCGGGCCCGCAGCCCCGCTGACCGAGCAGGACCCGGACCCCGGCGCTGGCCGGCCGCTGGGACGGAGCATCGGGCGCGCGGCTGCGCTGATCGCGGCACTTACGGTGGCGGCCCGGCTGCTCGGCCTGATCCGCTATCTGGTCTTCGCGCGCACCGTCGGCGCGGCCTGCCTCGGCACCGCCTACGTGACCGCCAACCAGGTGCCCAACATCATCTACGACGTCGTCCTCGGCGGCGCGCTGACCAGCATCATGGTGCCGGTGCTGGCCCGCCCGGCCGACCGCTCGGCCAGCGATCCCGCCGGTGGCAGGCAGGTTGCGCAGATCTCCTCCGCGCTGCTGACCTGGACATTCGTCATTCTGGCACCGGCAAGTGTGATCATCGCCGTGCTTGCCGGGCCGATTGCCTCGGTGCTGAATCCGAGCAACCCGGCAGCGGGCTGCCTGCACGCCGACATGGTGGCGGTGACGGGCCGCATGCTGGCCGTGTTCGCCCCGCAGACCCTGCTGTACGGGCTTGCCGTCGTCCTCTACGGCATCCTGCAGGCGCACCGCAGGTTCACCGCCCCGGCGCTGGCGCCGGTGCTCTCCAGCCTCGTGGTGATCGGCGCTTACCTGATCTTCGTCCCCGTCAGCCACGCGTCGTTCGGTCACATCGCCAGCCTGCGCGGGCTGCCCCGCGCCGCAGAGCTGACCCTGTCGGTAGGCACGACCCTGGGCGTGGCCGCGCTTGTGGTCACGGCGCTGGTCCCGGCCTGGCGGCTGCGGCTGCGGGTGCGCCCCACGCTGCGCTTCCCCGCGGGAGTCGCCCCGCGAGCCCGGGGCCTGGCCATGGTGGGTATCGCGGCGCTCGTCGCGCAGGATGCCTCGGTCGTCGTCGTGACCTGGCTGGCCAACCGGCACGGAGCACAGGGCGCGCTGGTCCTGTACAACTACGGCTGGCAGGTCTTCGTCTCGGCCTATGCCGTGCTGGCCATCCCCATCGCCGTCAGCGCCTTCCCCGTGCTCTCCGCGCGGGATGGGCAGGCTTTCGACGACACCGCAGCAGGCACCGCGCGCACTGTCCTGCTCATGTCATGGCTCGGCGCAGCGTGCCTGGCGGCGATCGCGGTGCCGGCGGCCCGGATTTTCGCCTCCCACCCTGCCCAGGTACCGCAGCTGGCGCGGGGCCTGGCAGCCTTCGCACCGGGGCTGGTCGGCTATGGCCTGGTGGCCTGCCTGTCCAGGGTGCTGCTCGCAGACGGACGCAACAAAATGGCCGCCGCCGCTATGTCGGGCGGCTGGCTGGTGGTGATCGGGGCGGACGTCATCGCGGTGAGCCTCGTCCCGAAGACCTGGGTGGTGACCGCGCTCGGACTGGGCAACACGGTCGGGATGACCGCGGCCGGGGTCGCGCTGGTCCTGGCCGTCCGGCAGGCACGAGGGGCGCGCGCGCTGCACGGCGTGCCGCGGGCCGCGTGGGCTGGCCTGGCAGCCGCCCTGGTGGGCGCCGCCGCCGGCGCGGCTGTGGCCGTCGCAGTGCCCTCGTCGGGCCGGCTCGTGAGTGGCGGCATCGCGGTGCTGGCCGCCTGCTGTGCGGTGCTGGGCTTCGGTGCCGCTGCCTATGCACTGGATGGCGGTGAGTTGCGCATCGCCGTTGCGCGGATCAGGCGCAGGGCCGTGCCGTGACGGGGCTGCGGGTTGCCTTTGTGCTCGGCACGGCCTCGGGCGGGACCGCCGTGCATGCGGCCATGCTGGCGCGCGGCTGCGCGGGCGAGGGGCTGGAGGTGCACGCGTTCGGCCCGGAGAGCACCCGGCGGCTCTTCGGCACGGGCCGGGGCGGCGATGCAGTCTGCACGGGCCGGGGCGGCGGTCCGGGATCGTCGGCGCGCGGCGGCGCCGGAGCCGGAATCCTGCCGGGGGCTGCGATTGGCTTCGAGCCAGTGGAGATCGCCGACAGGCCCCGGCCCGTCAGCGACGCGGCAGCGGTCATGCGACTGCGCGGACTGCTGCGCCGGATCAGGCCGCATGTGGTGCACGCGCACGGCCTGCGGGCGGGCGCATTCGCCGCGCTCGCGCTGTCGGGCCGCAGCCGCCGCGCGGCGCTGCTGATCACCGTGCACAACGCGCCCCCGGCTGGCCGCAGTTCCGCAGTGGCGTACCGCATCCTGGAGCACATTTGCGCCCGGCGGGCTGATGTCGTGCTCTGTGTCTCGGCGGATCTTGCTGCCCGGATGCGCCGGCTGCATGCGCGGCAGGTCGGGAACGCCGTGGTGCCGGCGCCGCCCGCCCGCCGGCCGGCTGCCGCTGCGATCGAGGCCGCCCGGTCGGATATCGGCGCCGACGGCCAGCCAGTCGTGCTGGCGGTCGGCAGGCTCGCCGAGCAGAAGGGATACGGGGTACTGCTGGCAGCCGCGGCCAGCTGGCAGGGCCGCGACCCCAGGCCGCTGCTGGCGATTGCCGGTGACGGGCCGCTGGCCGGCGACCTGGCGGCCGCTGCCCGGGAGCGGGACATTGCCGTCCGGTTCCTTGGCCAGCGCGCGGACGTGCCCGCCCTGCTCAGTGCGGCCGACGTTTTCGTGGTGGCCAGCGGCTGGGAAGGCCAGCCCCTCGTGGTGCAGGAGGCATTGCAGGCAGGTCGGCCGATCGTGGCTGCGCGCGCGGGCGGGATTCCGGACATGACGGGCGAGGATGGGGCGCTGCTGGTGCCGCCGGGCAATCCCGGACGGCTTGCCGCGGCGGTGCTGGCGGTGCTGGACGACGAGGGCCTGGCCGCCAGGCTCGGCACCGCCGCAACGGCCCGCGCCGCGCGACTGCCCACCGAGGCTGACGCCCTCACGGCGGCGACTGCCCTGTACTCCTGGCTCGCGGCGGTGCGCGGGGAGCCGCGATGACAGGCGGGGAGATAGGCGCGGGGTGACAACCGCCGGGATTCCGGCAGGACGGCTGGTGAGCAGCGCCCGGCCGGCCCGGCCGCCGAACTTCTGCGGCCTCATATCAGGCCGGCCGACCGGGAATGCCGTCGATCTAACCCGCCAGTTCGCGCGCGGCGACGTGCTGGAGAAGCGCAGTCTGCTGCGGTCGGCCCGCCGCCAGGCCGCTCTGACCTCGGTGTTTTGAGTAGCAACGTGCATTCGTCAACATGCAGAGTGCCAGTATCGCGACACTGAGCAGGTTTCTGGCAGCAATCAGTCGTTTGACTAAACTTCGTCCGGATATATGCTGGGCTGTATTTTCTGGGGCCGCTTCTACCGTCCGCTGCCTGCAGGCCCCCGGGGGGAAATTGCTCATGACGAGGTACAGCCGGATCGTGACCTCCTCCAGGCGCGGGCCTGGCGGCGAGAGCGACGAGGCCCGGTACTCCCCCCCGGCCGGGTGCCAGCAGTCGGCCGGGAGGCGCGAGCCGCCCGCGGGGGGCCGTCAGCCGCCGGGGCCGCCGCGGTCATCCGCCGCGTCGCGTCCGGCCGCGCGGCAGCCTGCCTCGCTGCAGCCGGACTCCGCGGATCCGGCGTTGAGCTGGCCGCAGCCGGGTACGCCCGCGCCGGGGCCCGGCGGGCCGGGCGCGCCGAAGGCGGAGACCCTGAAGCCGAGCGCACCGGAACCGAACGGCCGGGAGCCGGGCGGGCCGAAGGCGGAGACGCCGGAGCTGGACACCCCACCGGCGGACAGCCCGAAGCTGGACGCCCCGAGGCTGCACTTGCCGACGGCGGACACCCCAGGGCGGACCCTGACGGCGCCGCCCGCCGCGACACCGGGCTCATCGGCAGGACAGGAGGCGGTGCCGTCCTGGGCGACAGTGCTGGGAACCACGTTCCGGCTCTGGGCGCAGCGGCACCTGCCCGGCCGCGGGCAGCAGCAGACCGGCGGAGGCACCCGGCGGCGCGGACCGGCGGCAGCGGCCATCGGGATCATATGCCTTGTCATCGCCCTTATTGTGGTGTTGGCCAGCGGCGTCCTGACGAGCGCCGGCCGCAGCCGGGCGGCCGGCCGGACAGGCTCGGGCAGCGGCAGTTCCGGCGTGGTCGCCGCGGTGGCAGCGAGCCGGCAGCAGGCCGCCAGCTGGATAGCCGCCCAGGTCAGCAGCGCAGCCATCGTCGCCTGCGATCCCGTGATGTGCGCCGCGATCCAGGCACGCGGTTTTCCCCCGGCGAACCTGGAGACTCTCGGACCGTCGTCAAATGATCCGCTCGGCTCGAACATCGTGGTCGCGACGCCGGCGGTCCGTGGCCAGTTTGGCAGCCGCCTCAGCCAGGTCTACGCGCCCGTCATCATCGCCAGCTTCGGCTCTGGCGCGGCCAGCATCGATATCCGGGTCACTGCGGCCGGCGGCGCAGCCGCCTACCTCGGGGCACTGCGCGCCGACGTGGCCTCGCGCCAGCAGATCGGCAGCGAGCTGGTGCACAATTCGCGCCTGGCAGCCGCTCCGGCCGCGCGGGCGGAGCTAGCCGCGGGCCAAGTCGACTCGAGGCTGCTGATGACGCTCGCCGCGCTGACCGCGGCGAAACCAGTAGAGGTGCGGGCGTTCGGCGATAGCGGACCGGGCGCAAGCCCGGGCGTGCCGCTGCGCTCAGCGACTTTGGCCGTTGTGGGTACCGGCACGAGCGGCCGCAGTTACCTCCAGTGGCTGCTGGCGTTCCTGGACCAGCAACGCGCGCCCTACAAGGCTGCCAGCATGCGCGTGCTGCCAGCTGCGGGCGGCACTGTCGTCCAGATCGAGTTTTCCGCGCCTACTGTGCCCGGATTGTTAGTCAACAGCCCGTAGCAGCCCAAACTCCTGATGACGCGTCCATTGCGCGGCCGGGGGCCGCTTCAAGACCCGGAGATGAAAACCATGTTGATATCTGGAAGAGCAACACGGCTAGTCCGGCTGGTCGCGGCGGTCGGTCTCGCGCTCGGCGGCCTGGCGCTGGCCACCCCGGCCGCCAGCGCGTCGATGGCACCCGCGAAGGCGGGCTGGCTGCGGCTGGCCCACCTGTCACCTAACACCCCGGCGGTGGACGTCTACCTCTACTCCTTCGGCAATCCCGATGCCAAGATCGTCCTGCACCATGTCGCCTACGGGACGGTCTCTCCGTACGAGCATGTACCCGCCGGGGAGTACACGGTCGCGATGCGCGGGGCAGGTGCCCCGCCGAGTTCCAAGCCCGTCCTGTCCACCACCGTCAACATCATGAACGGCGGCGCCTACACGGTCGCGGGCATGGGACCGAACTCGGGCCTGCGGCTGCAGGTGTTCACCGACCGGCTGGCGGCGCCGCGGCACCAGGCGCTGGTGCGGATCATTCAGGCATCCATGGACCAGGACACGGTCAAGGTCTCGGTCGGCAGCTCGGTGTTCTCGAACAAGCTCACCTTCACGTCCGTGACGCCCTACCGGGCGGTGTCGCCAGGAACCGTGACCATCCGTGCCACCGGTGCTACCCAGAACGCGGCCGACACCGACACGCTGGCCGCTAACTCGATCTACACCGTCGTGATCCTGGACGACATGGGCCACCTGAAGATCGAGTGCCTGGAGGATTCCGCCGGAAGCAAGGTCATGCCGGACGGCGCGGTCTCCATGGGCTTCGGCGGCACTGCCCCGCGGCCAGGAGCGCCGCTCATCCCGTGGGCAGCAGCCGCGCTGGCCGGACTGGCCGCGGCAGCCGGCGGCATCACGGTGCTGAGCCGTCGCCGCCGTCCCGCACTGCATGCGCGCTAGGCAGGAGGAGCGGCCCGGCCGGCACACCTCGCATATTCGGGTGGTGCGCCGGCCGGTCGCTGCCGCTGTACTGCTGTGCGGCCTGGTCGCCGTGGGAATCGGGGCGACCGGGTTCGCTGTCGCGAGCCAGACCGGCCATAAGGCCACCCCGGTGACCCGCTCGCGCAAACTCGTCCTGCCGCCCACCGGTCCGCAGGCTCCGGCACCGGAGCAGACAGTCGGCGGCCCGCCGGTTGCCGCGCCGACGCGGCTGGTGATCCCCGCTATCGGAGTCTCCGCCGGGCTGATCCACCTGGGGCTTGCCGCAGCGGGAACCCTGCAGGCTCCGGCGAGCACCGTCGTCGCCGGCTGGTACGCCGGCAGTCCCCGGCCGGGCGCGATCGGCTCGTCGGTCATCGGCGGCCACATTGACTCCTACCAGGGACCGGGGGTCTTCTTCCGGCTCCGCCTGCTGCATCCTGGTAACCAGATCTACGTCCGCCGGGCCGACGGCACGGTGGCCGTTTTCCGGGTGTACGCGGTGCAGCAGTACCTGAAGGCCCGGTTCCCGACGGAATCGGTCTACGGGCCGACGCCGGATGCGGAACTGCGCCTGATCACCTGCGGCGGCACCTTCGACCCCGCCACCGGCCACTACCTCAGCAACGTGGTCGTCTACGCAGTGCTTATTCACTAAATGCTTATTCATTAAGCCGGGTGCCAGGCCGACGCTACTATCGCGGCATGAAGGTCCGCTATCGCGGCATGAAGGTCCGCCCGGCTCGCGCCCGAAGACGGCCCGCTGATCGTCGGCATGTGGGCGCCGAGAGCTGGTGCGCTGCCTACGATGGCATCATTCCCGGCCAGATCCTCGCCGCCAGGACTGATCCGGCGGCGGTGGCACGCGAGGGTGCGTGGCGCAGCAGGCAGCCGGCAGCCGGGCTGCTGGTCGTAGAGTCCCACGGCAGTGCCCGCAGTGCCGGCTGGGTTCGCCGCGGTCGGGCCGCTGCGCGGCGCCGACGGACGGCCGGGCGCGGCGCCTGGCGAGGCAGGGCCTGCCGCAGCCAGGGCGGAGCTGTACGCGATCTACGTCGTGCCGGGACACTGGTCGACCGGCGCCGGGCGAGCGCTGATGGCAGCGGCTGGACTGGGCCAGGGCGGCCCGTTATGCCGATATGAGCCTGTGGGTGCTGACGGGCAATGCCCGGGCGCGCCGGTTCTGCGAGCGGGCGGGGTTCAGCCCGACCGGCGAGAGCGAGGTGCGGGCCGATCTCGGCGCCGTTACTGAGGTCCGCTACCAGCGCCCGCTGAGCTGAACCGGGCGAGGGCGAACCGCGAGTCTGGCAGCTGGTCCCGCTGGCCGGCCGCCAGGCGGGCGAGCCACTCGCCGAACAGCGGCCCGAACTTAAAGCCGTGCCCGGATGTGCCGCTGCCGATAACGACGTTGCCGACCCGGTCGACGACGAAGTCCTGATCCGGGCTGTTGTCGTAGATGCACCGCTCGATGGCTACCGGCCGCGGGTCATGGCCGGGCAGGAACCGGCGAGCCAGCTGCGCTATCCGCTGCGACAGCTGAGTGTCCGCGGCCTGGTCCTGGCGGTCCGGCCCGGCCGGCGGCCCGCTGGCATGGATGCCGACTTTGTACAGCGCGGAGCCGGGAACCGGCAGGCCGTAGGGAGACTGGCTGTTCCGGTGGCAGAGGAAGATCGGCATGCCGGGCCGCGGTTCCCCGGCCGGGCGCAGATAGGCCACCTGCTCCAGCGTCGGCGCCGACGGAACGGCCGCGCCGACGTCAGCGAGCAGCCCGCGGGTCCAGGGCCCGGCGCACACGATGGCCACCCGGGCGGACAGCGTGCCCGCGTCGGTGCGCACGCTCACCCGCCGCCCGTCGTCAGCCAGGCCGGCGACGCGCACGCCCGTGCGGATCTGCGGCCCTGCCGCGGCGAGCGCCTGCAGCGCGGCGTCGGCGGCCGTCACGCACGACTGCGGTTCGAGCAGCGCCGGGCCGCTCGCCGCGACACCAGGGAACCGGTCAGCTGCCTGCGCCGCCGACAGCAGCTCGCACGGTGCGCCAGCTGCGAGCATGGCCTGGTGCACCGTGGTGAGCTGGTCGCCGAACGTCAGCTGCGGGGTCGGGGACAGCAGCTGCCGGCCGCAGTCGGCTTCCAGCTCGCTCCACAGGACGCGGGCCCGGCGCGCCGCTGCGACGTAGGCCGGGTCAGGGTAGCCGAGCCGGAAAATCCGGCAGCTGCCCTTGGAGCCTGCGCCGGGGTGACCGACTTCAGCCTGCTCGAGCACGGTGACGTCGAGGCCGCGCCTGGCCAGTGCCCGTGCGGCGGAAAGGCCCAGGACTCCCGCGCCGACGACCACGTAATCGCACTGGTCTGTCACGAGGCTGCCCTCCCTCACCAGCCCCGGGCACGCCATTCGGCCAGGTGCGGGCGCTCGGCGCCGAGCGTGGTGTCGCTGCCATGGCCGGGGTAGACCCAGGTGCCGTCGGGCAGCTGGCCGAAGACGCGCTCCTCGAGATCGCCCATCAGCTGGCTGAACCGCTGCGGGTCCTGTCCGGTATTGCCGGGGCCGCCAGGAAACAGGGAGTCGCCGGTGAACAGGTGCGGCTGGCCGGCCAGCGCGCCGCCGCCGTCGTAGCACAGGGCAATGCTGCCGGGCGTGTGCCCGCGCAGGTGAATGACCATGAGGACGGCGTCGCCGACATTGATCTTGTCGCCGTGCCGGACCGGCCGGGTCACGGGGATCGGCAGCGCCGCCGCGTCGTCGGGATGAGCCGCCGTCGCCGCGCCGGTTGCCTCGTCCACCGCCGCCAGGGCAGCCCAGTGGTCGTGGTGCTGATGCGTTGTGATGATCGTCGCCAGCGGGACGTCATCGATCAGTGCCAGCAGGGTGGCCGCGTCATTGGCGGCGTCGATCAGCGCCAGCTCGCCCGTTGCGGTGCAGCGCAGCAGGTAGGCATTGTTGTCCATCGGGCCGACGGCCACCTTGGTGATCTCCAGGCCGGAAAGGTGCCTGGTGTCGGGCGGCCCGCCGACGCTGACGTTCCCTGTGTAGGTCATGTTCTCCTCGTCTTCCGGCCGCGCGGCCGGCTCAGCGCTCGTTCCGCCATGGTCCCCGCTCATTATGTCCTGGCGAGCTTGATACGGCCGGCCGGCCTGCCATGCCCGGCGGCGGGCTCTGCGCTGGCAGGCCAGCTGGCCGGCGCGCCCGGCAGCCGTCGGTCAGCCGGCCGTCAGCCGTCCGTCAGCCGTCGGTCAGCCGTCGGTCAGCAGCGACGGGCCAGCGGAAACCCCGACGGTGCGTGACTACGCACAGTTACTATTCGTTGCGACAGGTAACGCGGGGACGGGAGCAAACAGTGCTGGACAGCGGGGCTGGACGGGACCTGGGCGGCGCAGCGGCGCCGCCGGGCGCAGGCAGCGACGACAGCGGGCGGCTCAGCGGCCCGGTCAGCAGGCGCGCGCTGCTGCGGGCCGGAGCGCTTGGCGGCGGGACCGCGACGGCCCTGGCAGCCGGGGCAGTGGCGGCGACCGAGGCCGTCGCGGCGGCGAGTCATCCTGCGGCCGCGCCCGCGCTGACATCAGCGAGGTTCCCGCCGTTCGCACTGTTCGCCGACGACGACCTGAACTTCGAGACTCTCCTGGCGCTGGGCAGCGCCGGGTACGGCACCTCGGAGGTCGGCGAGATCGTCACGACGGTGAACAGCATTAATGCCCGCGGCGCGTCCTACCAGGCCTACTACGACTGCTTCCGGGCAATGGCGCAGCGGACCAGCAGCCTTGCCGACGGCGAGCTCGCGGCCGGGCATAAGGTCAGCGCCCGCAGCGCCTATCTGCGTGCGGCCACCTATTACGACCTGTGCCTGTTTTTCGTCCTCGGGACAAGGGCCCGCGAGCGCGAGGCCGCGGTGTTCGCGGCCATGCAGCGGAACTGGAACAGCGCGGCGTGGCTTTTCGACCCGCCGTTTGAGTTCGTCCGGATTCCGTACGGGCACACGTGGCTGCCCGGTTACTTCCTGCGCCCCGATGATTCCGCGGTCCGCCGTCCGACCGTCATCCTGAACAACGGCAGTGACGGGCAGAACGTCGACTTGCTCGCCTTCGGTGGCGCGGCCGCCCTGGAGCGCGGCTACAACGCGCTGATATTCGAGGGACCCGGCCAGGGCTCCGTGCTGTTCGAGCGCGAGATCTTCTTCCGGCCGGACTGGGAGCACGTCATCACGCCGGTCGTCGACTGGCTCCTGACGCGGCCAGAGGTGGACCGCAACCGCATGGCGATCACGGGATGGAGCATGTGCGGCGAGTCGGTGATCCGCGCCGCGGCTTTCGAGCACCGGCTGGCCGCCGTGGTCGCTGACCCCGGCGTGCTGGACGCATGGCAGGCATTTCCCCCGTTCCTCCAGAAGATCTTCGCCGGGGCGGCCCCGAAAGCGGAGGTCAACCGCATCTGGCGCACTGACATCGTCCCGGCACTGACGGCCGCGGAGCGGTTCACTTTCGCCAAGCGGTCGGAGCTGTTCGGCCCGCAGTACCTGGCCGCGGGGCGGGCAGGCCGGGTGCTCACTGACGTTTACGATCTCGGCAGGACGATCATGCAGGTCAACTGCGCCTCGACGGCGGCCAGAGTCCGCTCGCCCACGCTGGTGCTGAACTACCAGGACGAGCAGTTCTATCCCGGCCAGGCCAGGAAGGTCTACGACCTGCTCTGCAAGATCCCCCGACAGTTTCATACTTTCACGGTGGCCGAGGGTGCCGAGTATCACGACGCGCCGATGGCGCCGCAGACCCGCAACCAGGTCGTGTTCGACTGGCTCGACAACATCCTGGCGTGACCGCGGCACGCGGCCGCGACTGCCTCTGGCGATCATGGCTGCCTGTAGTGAGATTCCCGGCTCGTCATCCTGAGACATGCTCCTGCTGGGACATGCCCGCAGTGGCGGCCCGCCGCGGGGGCGGCCTGGCGCAGCGGCGGGAATCGGCCTGCTCGCCAGATGGTTAAACCATGCGCGGCTGGCTGCGGAAAACGTCAGCGCAGGTTCGCGGGCCGGCCGTCCGGTACGGCGCCCGCCAGTGGCAAGTCCTTGCGCCGGAGGCAGGGCAGGAGCGGCGGCGGACCGGGTGAAGGCACGTGGCTTGTCAGACCCCCCGGATACGATGGCAGGACGTGTCCCGGCCTCCGCAGGCACCCGCCGGATACGGTCCCCGACCCTGGGAGAACTGAGCGCAAAGTGGCAGATCGCCTCGTCGTCCGCGGTGCACGCGAGCACAACCTCAAGGATGTGTCGCTCGATCTGCCCAGGGATGCCATGATCGTCTTCACCGGGCTGTCCGGCTCCGGGAAGTCGAGCCTGGCTTTCGACACGATCTTCGCCGAGGGCCAGCGCAGGTACGTCGAGTCGCTGTCGGCCTATGCGCGGCAATTCCTCGGCCAGATGGACAAGCCGGACGTGGACTTCATCGACGGCCTGTCGCCTGCGGTGTCGATCGACCAGAAGGCAGCGGGCCGTAACCCCCGCTCGACCGTCGGCACCATCACCGAGGTCTACGACTACCTGCGGCTGCTGTACGCGCGCACGGGCAAGCCGCATTGCCCGGTCTGCGGCCGCCCGATCGCACGGCAGAGCCCGCAGCAGATCGTCGACCGGCTGCTCGAGCTGGACGAGGGCACCAGGTTCCAGGTGCTGGCGCCGGTGGTCAGAGGCCGCAAGGGCGAGTACACCGAGCTGCTGCGCGAGCTGCAGACCAAGGGCTACTCGCGGGCCAGGGTCGACGGGACGGTGATCCGGCTGGACAGCGCGCTGGCCGGCGAACTGCCGGCGCTGAAGAAGTACGAGAAGCACGACATCGAGGTCGTCGTCGACCGGCTCGACGTCAAGGAGACGGCCCGCCGGCGGCTGACCGACTCAGTGGAAACCGCGCTGTCCCTGGCGGGCGGAGTCGTCGTGCTCGATTTCGTCGATCTGCCCGAGGATGACCTGCATCGCGAGCGGATGTTCTCCGAGCACCTCGCCTGCCTGTACGACGACCTGTCCTTCGACGAGCTGGAACCGCGGTCGTTCTCCTTCAACTCACCGTGGGGTGCCTGCCCGGACTGCACCGGCCTGGGCACCCGGATGGAGGTGGACCCCGAGCTCGTCGTCGCCGATCCGGCCAAGACGCTCGCCGATGGCGCCATCGGAGTGTGGAGCGGCGGGCACGTCAGCGACTACTTCGTCCGGCTGATCGAGGCGCTGGGAGACTCGCTCGGCTTCCGCATCGACGTCCCCTGGTCCCGGCTGCCGGCCAAGGCCCGCCAGGCGCTGCTGCACGGCTATGGCCAGCAGGTGCACGTCCGGTACCGGAACCGGTACGGCCGGGAGCGCTCGTACTACACCAATTTCGAGGGCGCGATCCCGTACATCGAGCGCCGTCACGCCGAGGCGGAAAGCGACTCCAGCCGGGAGCGCTTCGCCGGCTACATGCGCGAGGTGCCGTGCCCGTCCTGCAAGGGCGCCCGGCTCAAGCCGGTGTCGCTGGCGGTCACCGTCGACGGGCTGTCGATTGCCGACTACTGCGCGCTGCCGATCGGGGAACTCGCCAAGCGGCTGCTCACGCTGGAGCTGTCCGACCGGGACCGGCAGATAGCTGCCCGGATTCTGAAGGAAGTCAACGCCCGGCTGGGCTTCCTGCTGGACGTCGGCCTGGACTACCTGACGCTGGACCGGCCGTCGGCCACGCTGGCCGGGGGCGAGGCTCAGCGGATCAGGCTCGCCACCCAGATCGGCTCAGGCCTGGTGGGCGTGCTCTACGTGCTGGACGAGCCGTCGATCGGCCTGCACCAGCGGGACAACCACCGGCTGCTCGAGACCCTGCTGCGGCTGCGGGACCTCGGCAACACCCTCATCGTGGTCGAGCATGACGAGGACACCATCCGCTCGGCCGACTGGGTGGTGGACATCGGGCCGCGGGCCGGCGAGCACGGCGGCAACATTGTGGTGTCCGGCCCGCTGGAAGAGCTGCTGGCGAGCCGCGAGTCGCTGACCGGCGCTTACCTGACCGGCCGGGAGGCCATCCCGCTGCCGGCCGAGCGACGGAGGCGGACCCGCGGCCGGGAGGTCGTCGTCAAGGGCGCCAGCGAGCACAACCTGCGCGGCGTGGACGTGGCGTTCCCGCTCGGCTGCTTCATCACGGTGACGGGCGTCTCCGGCTCGGGCAAGTCGACCCTGGTGAACGACATCCTGTACAGCGCGCTGGCCAGGGAACTGCACGGGACCCGCACCGTGCCCGGCAAGCACACCCGGGTCACCGGGATGCAGCACCTGGACAAGGTCGTGCATGTGGACCAGGGCCCGATCGGCCGGACGCCGCGGTCCAACCCCGCGACCTACACCGGGGTCTTCGATCACGTCCGGCGGCTGTTCGCGCAGACCACCGAGGCGAAAGTGCGCGGTTACCAGCCGGGCAGGTTTTCCTTCAACGTCAAGGGCGGCCGGTGCGAGGCGTGCTCGGGCGATGGCACGATCAAGATCGAGATGCAGTTCCTGCCCGATGTCTACGTGCCCTGCGAGGTCTGCCACGGCGCCCGCTACAACACCGACACCCTGCAGGTGCACTACAAGGGCAAGACCATCGCCGACGTGCTCAACATGCCGATCGAGGAAGGCGCCGAGTTCTTCGCGGCGATCCCGGCCATCCACCGGCATCTGCAGACGCTGGTCGATGTCGGCCTAGGCTACGTGCGGCTCGGCCAGCCGGCCCCGACCCTGTCCGGCGGGGAGGCGCAGCGGGTGAAGCTGGCGTCGGAGCTGCAGCGCCGTTCCACCGGCCGGACCATCTACGTGCTCGACGAGCCGACGACCGGCCTGCACTTCGACGACATCCGCAAGCTGCTCGGCGTGCTCGGGCGGCTGGTGGACGGCGGCAACACGGTCGTCGTGATCGAGCACAACCTCGACGTGATCAAGACCGCGGACTGGGTCATCGACCTCGGCCCCGAGGGCGGCTCCCGCGGCGGCTCGGTCCTTGCCACCGGCACTCCCGAGCAGGTGGCCGCGGTCGAGGAAAGCTACACCGGCCAGTTCCTGAAGAAGCTCCTGGACGTCTAGCCCGCCGTGGATATCGGCACCCGGTACGGGCCGGCAGAAGCTGAGCTTGAGCAGGCTGGCGAGCCCCGCTTTCTCCTGGTGCTGACGCATGGCGCGGGCGGCCGGATCGACGCCCCTGACCTGCTCGCGGCGCGCGGCGCCGGAGTGCGGCTCGGCGGCGCGGTGGCCAGGGTGCTGCAGCCCTACCGGGTCCGGGGAGCACGCGCGCCGGGGTCAGCGCAGCGGCAGGACCAGGCGTGGCTCGATGTCATCGGCGCGCTGCGCGGGGCAGTTCCCGGCGTACCTCTGGTGCAGGGCGGCCGGAGCAACGGCGCCCGGCTGGCCTGCCGGACGGCTGCAGCCGCAGGCGCGCGCGCCGTGCTGGCGCTGGCGTTCCCGCTGCACCCGCCCGGCCACCCTGAGCGCTCGCGCGCCGCCGAACTGCGTGCAGCCGGAACTGACATCCTCGTGCTCAACGGGGACCGGGATCCGTTCGGCCTGCCGGGCACCATCGGTGCCACCCGCGTGATCGTGCTGCCGGGGGAGACGCACAGCCTGTCGAAGCACCCGCAAGCCGTCGGGGATGCTGTCGAGACCTGGCTGCGCGAGGTGCTGCGGCTACCGGCGGGCTAGGCTCGGCGCCGGCCAGGCCGGGGTTAGGCCGCTGGCGAGCGTGTTGTCGGCGCCGCCTGCGGGACCGACTCGAATTCAGGGCCGAACAGGTCGGTGGGGCGGTGCGGCGCGATGGTGTGGCCGTCCGGGAGAAGCTCCCCGGTGTCCTCGAATGTCACGATGCCGTTGCAGAGCAGGCTCCAGCCCTGCTCGGGGTGGCTGATGATCGTGCGGGCCGCCTCACGGTCCGGGTCACGTGCTTCCGGACACAGTGGCGTATGCGGGCACATACGTGTGCCTCCTGGTCGATCCTCGTTGTGGTCTTGATCACGTTCAACTGTGCCAGCAGGCGTTTAATTCCGGCATGGCCCGTTGTGACGGTTTTCCGCCGCGCGCTTTGTAGCTTTCGTGGCAATCCGCTGGCACCGGCGTACTAGTGCTGACAACTAAGACTGCACCCTTCCCGCGGCCGCCGGGCCGAAAACACGCCGTCTAGGCGGATGTTAGGCAGCGGGAAGGCGGGCTACCTGGGCGCCGAGCCGCTGTACCTCGGGCCGGTCGGGAAATCCCGTCAGCCGGTGGGTCTCCCGCATCGTCAGCAGCCGCTCCGCCTCGTCGGTCCAGGCGTGCACGGCGGGCTTCGCCTTGGCCTTCCGCCGGTAGATCCGGTCCTCGTAGCCCAGCGGGCCGATCTCGGCGCGCTGGGCAGCGTAACCGGCCCGCATAACCTCGGTCAGCGCCACGTCCAGCCGTACGGCCAGCGGGTACGACTCGCCGACCGGCGCCGCCGTGGCCTGCGCCCGGCGGAACTCATGCTCGGCCGTCCGCGCGGCAGCGAGCAGCTCGTCGAACCTCGCGGCCAGCGCGACGTCCGCGAGGTACTCTTCCCCGGCCTTCTCGCTGACCTGCTTGCGCGCCTTCAACACAGCGGCCAGCTTAGCGGACTGGCTGCGCTGCCGGCCTGGCGGGCGAGGTAGTGCCAGCCGAGCCAATGCCAGCCCGCCAGCACAAGCAGCCGGGCGCCGCAATTGTCCCACCCGCACCGCGGCGGCAGCCTAACATCACCGGTCCGGGAAATCCGGGCGGCACTGCGTCAGGCCATGCTGTCCTGCCAGCTTCGATGCAGAGCGGAGTATTCGCCGCGGTCGGCGAGCAACTCCGCGGGGGAGCCGTCCTCCGCGATCCGACCGGAGTCGATGACCAGGACCCGGTCGGCGATCGCCACGGTGGACAGCCGGTGCGCGATGATCATGGCGGTCCGGCCGGTCAGGATCGTCTGCAGTGCCTCCTGCACCAGCTGCTCGCTGGGAATGTCCAGTAGCGAGGTCGCCTCGTCGAGCACCAGGACCGCTGGCGCGGCCAGGAACGCGCGCGCGAACGAGATGAGCTGGCGCTGGCCTGCCGACAGTCGGCTGCCGCGGGTGCCGACATCGGTGTCGTAGCCGCGGGGGAGGGCGCAGATGAATGCGTCCGCCCCGATCGCCCGTCCCGCCGCCTCGATATGAGCGCGGCTCGCATCTGGCCTGCCGAGCTGAATATTGTTCGCGATCGAGCCGCTGAAGAGGAAATTCTCCTGCGTGATCAGGACGATCTCGCGGCGCAGGGCCGACTCGGCGAGCTGCCGCAGATCCACCCCGTCCAGGAGCACCCGGCCTTCCTGCGGATCGTAGAAACGGGCGAGCAGCCTGGCGATCGTCGTCTTGCCGGATCCGGTGGCCCCGACGACGGCTATCGTCTGCCCGGCCGGAATGTTCAGGTTAATGCCGGGCAGCACGACGGCATCACGGTAGCCGAACCGGACCGACTCCAGCCGCATGGCCCGGCCAGCATGGGCCGCATCGGGCAAAGCAGGCAGCATAACGGGATTATCGGGCTCAGCCACCCGCGGCGCCTCATCGAGCACGCCGGAGATTTTCTCCAGGGCAGCGGCGGCCGACTGGAACGAGCTGTAGAACTGGGACAGGTCAAGCAGCGGGTCGAAGAACCGCTGCAGGTAGAGCACGAACGTGACCAGCACGCCCACTTTCATGTCGCCGTCGATCACCCGCAGGCCGCCGTAGCTCAGCACCGCTGCGATGGCCAGGTTGCCGATCAGCGTGACACCGGGAAAGTAGATCGCGACCAGCCGCATGGAGCGCAGGGTCGCGTCGGCGTATCCGGCGTTGAGCTCGGTGAAGATCTCGGCATTGCGCGGTTCCCGGCGGAAGGCCTGAACTGCCCGGATGCCGCCGAAGGTTTCCACGAAGTGGACGATGACCTGCGCGATGGTCTCCCTGGTCCGGCGGTAGGCGACCGTTGACTCGCGGCTGAACCAGCGGCTGAGAAAGACCAGCGGCCCGAATCCCGCCATGACGACCAGCGCCAGCGGCCAGTCGAGCAGCAGCATTCCGGTGCCGACCAGCAGCATCGAGAACAGCGCGGAGACCAGGGTGTCCAGGCCCTCGTCGAACAGGTCGGAGATCGCGTCGATGTCCGAGACCTGGCGGGAGATCACCCGGCCGGTGGTGTAGTGCTCGTGAAAGGAGACGGGCAGCCGGAGGAAATGGGCGAACAGGCGCTGGCGCAGGTCCAGCACCATCTGGCCGCCGAGCCGGCCGATCGCAGAGATGTAGGTGCGCGTGGTGGCTGCCTGCACCAGGACGGCGGCCCAGAACGCGGCGAAGATCATGATTAGCGGGACCGCGTCGCTGGTGCGGACCAGTGCCGGGATCCGGTCGATGCCGACACCAACCAGCCACGGGCCCGCCAGGGCGGCCAGGTTGGCGGCGACGATCAGCACCAGGATCGCGACCGCCTTGGTCCGGTGCGGGCGGAGCAGCTGCGACAGCAGCCGCCGGCCGCGCCGCCGCAGCAGGACGGCAAGCCCCGGCGTGATCTCCTCGGCGTCCTCGGCGGCGATCCCGCGCCACGCCGCCGCGCTGGCCTGGCTCATGGCCTGGCCACGGTGAGGCCCTGCTCGGCGCTCGCGTCGCTGCTCGCTGCACCGGGACCAGGGCTCATCAGCTCCCGGTAGCGAGGCTCGGCTCCGAGCAGCTCCCGGTGCGTGCCCAGTGCCGCGATCATGCCGCCGGAGAGCAGGGCTACCCGGTCGGCGAGCATGACCGTCGACGGCCGGTGCGCGACGACCAGTGCGGTGGAGGTAGTGAGGACCTCGCTCAGCGCCGCTGTCACCTTGGCTTCTGTGTGCACGTCCAGCGCGGACAGCGGATCATCGAGAATCAGCACCGACGGCCTGGCCAGGATGGCGCGGGCCAGGGCGACGCGCTGCCGCTGACCACCCGACAGCGACATGCCCTGCTCGCCGATCCTGGTGTCGAGCCCCCAGGGCAGGTCATGCACGAAGCCTGCTTGCGCCGCTGCCAGGGCCGCCTCGATCTCCGCCTCGGCCGCGCCCGGCGCGCCATAGGCGACGTTCTCCCGGACGCTGGCGGAGAACAGGGTCGGATCCTCGAAGGCACAGCCCACCTGGGTGCGCAGCTCGCGCAGCGCCAGCTCGCGCACATCGGTCCCGTCGAGCTGGATCGATCCCGCGGTCACATCGGCGAGCCGGGGAACGAGTTGCAGCAGCGTCGTCTTGCCTGATCCCATGGCGCCGACGAGCGCGATGGTCTCACCCGGCCGCAATTCCAGGCACACGTCGCGGAGCAGCGGTTCGCCCGCGCCCGGATAGCAGAACTGGACATGATCGAAGACGAGCCGGCCGCCCTGCTGCTCAGGCCGGGCAGAGCCTGCCCGGCTGGCACCGGCCTGCTGGCTGGCACCGGCCTGCTGGCCAGGGCCGGGATCGGCCGTGGCTGCCGGGTCGCAGATCAGCGGCCGGGTGTCGAAGATCTCGTAGATGCGCTGGGCCGCGGTTGCCGCCTCCTGGCCGGAGGCGAGGAGGTAGCCCATGACCTCGATCGGCCACACCAGCAGCAGGGCCAGGGTGATGAACGCGACGATTCCGCCGAGGGTCAGCTCGCGCGAGCCGACCGCCAGCGCGCCGAGGAGCAGGATGAGGCCGATGACGGCGTTTGGCGCCAGGTCCAGAGCAGACCAGAACGTTCCCCGCAGCTGCGCCTTGGCGACCTGGGTCTGGTACACCACTTCTGCCTGCGCCCGGTGCCGGGCGCAGGCCTCGTCACGGCGCCCGAGCGCCTTCAGCACCCGGATCCCGGTCGCAGCCTCCTCGACATAGGTCGCGAGATCTCCCTGCTGGTCCTGGGCCCGGCGGGACAGCACCCGGTAGCGCTTCTCGAAGCGCAGGCACAGTACGGAAACCGGGACGAACACGCATCCGGTCATCAACCCGAGCCACCAGTTCAGGTGAATGAGCAGCGCCACGACGATCACGAAGGTGATCACGTTGGTGATGAAGAAAACGATGCCGAACCCGGCGAACCGTCGGATTGCCGACAGGTCGGTCGTGGCTCTGGACAGCAGCTGGCCGGATTGCCACGAGTCGTGGAAGCTGGGCTCGAGGCGCTGCAGATGCGCGTACAGGTCATCTCGCATGGAGCGCTCCATGCCGGTCACCGCACTGGCCTGCACCCACCGGCGGAACAGGTTCAGCGCCACCTCGGTGACTCCGAGCGCGACCGCGGCCAGGCCGATCGGCACCAGCAGCCCGCGCTCGTGGTGACTGATCGGCCCGTCGATCGCTGCCTTGGTGAGCAGCGGAATCACGATCTCGGTGCTGGCGGCGACCACCGCGGCGAACAGCATGAAGACCAGCTGGCCGTAATAAGGCCGAAGGTACTCGCGGCTCCGCAGCAGTGCTGTGAACGGAATCTGAACTCGCCGCCCGGCCGACGAGGTCTGCGCCGGAGCATGCAGCGGCAGACTGGGCGGCTCAGGGGGCATTATCCGGAGGCTAACCGGCTCTGCACTTGGATGTCACCTCAATTTCGCTGCGAGAGGACGGGACCGGCATAGCTCGCGGTAGCGGGCAAGCCCTGCTCAGCCGGTGACTACGCTGCCGTTGCGGCGCTATTGCCAGATATGGCGCAGGATGGTGGACAGCGGGTAACTCTGGCACTCTGGCCAGACGCGGGGTCGGGTCGGCTCTTCGGCCGCCGGCAGGGGAGGGGCCCGTGGGTGGCATCGATTGCCGGGGACGGGCTGTTCGGCCGCCGGCGTATGTGCCGGTATTGGGCACCTTTCACGATGGCGTGACCGTCATCTGCGAGCTGGCTGCCCAGTTCAGCCTGGCCGCGTGGGATGCTGCCACGCCCTGCCCCGAATGGCGTGCCGCCGACCTCGCCGGCCACCTGCGCTGCGTGGCCGACGATTATCACGAGTATCTCGACGATGCGCCGGTCAGCAGGTTCGCGCGGCTGATGGCCACGGCGGCCCATCCAGAGACAATCACGCGCAAGCTGGCAAGGCAGAACGCAGCTGAGCTCGCAGCGCTGCCCGATGCGCCGCCAGCCGTGCACATCGCTGCTTTCGCCGAGGCGGCTCGCTCGTACGTGCGCAGGCTCGAGCCTGTATGGAACCTGCCGCATCACCGGTATCGCGACGTCGTGGTGACGGTCGAGGGAATGGCCGGGGCCGCCTGCGCCGAATGGCATCTGCATGCCTGGGATCTGGCGAAGGCACTCGGCAAGGACTATCGCCCGGCTGAACCCGACGTCGTGCTGGCGGCCTGGCGCGCGGGAATGCCGCAGGCGCTCCCGGATGCCGGCCGCGGCGTCCATTTCGAGTCTGGCGATCCCTGGTGGTTCCTGCTGCGCGCGTCCGGCCGGTCGCCGGAGTGGAGCGGCTGAACCGCCCTTGCGATGATGTCCTGGACTGCGAAAGGGTTTCTCCGCCATGGTCCTTGACATTGCGAATGTCCGCGCTGCCTACCCAGCTCTTTCCGATGGGTACGCCTACCTGGACGGCGCGGCCGGAACGCAGGTGCCCGCGGCCGTCTTGGCGGCGATCAGCGCCGCGTACCGGTCGGGACTCGGCAACGCCGGCGGCGTCTTCCCGGCCAGCCGCCGGTCCGACGCCATAACCGCCGGCTGCCGCCAGGCAGTAGCCGATCTGACTGGCGGTGAGGCCGGCGGCGTGATCCTCGGGCCCAACATGACCACGCTGACATACCGGCTGGCCGCGACCCTTGCCGCCAGCTGGCAGCCGGGTGATGAGGTAATCGTGACCCGGCTCGATCACGACGCCAACGTCCGGCCCTGGGTGCAGGCGGCGGACCGGGCCGGCGCCGTCGTCCGGTGGGCCGGGGTGGACGCGGCGACCGGGCAGCTTCCGGTCGCCCAGTTCAGCGAGCTGCTGTCGGCCCGGACCCGGCTGGTCGCGGTCAGCGCTGCCAGCAACGTGATCGGAACGCGGCCGGACGTTGCGGCCATCACCGGGCTGGCCGCAGCGGCGGGCGCGCTGAGTTACGTCGACGGCGTGCATGCCACGCCGCACGGGCCGGTCGACGTCCGCAAGCTGGGCGCGGACTTCTACGCAACAAGTGCCTACAAGTGGTCGGGGCCGCACGTCGGGGCTGTCATCGCCGCCCCGGCGCTGCTGGAAACGCTGCGGCCGGACAAGCTGACGCCCTCGCCCGATTCGGTGCCCGAGCGATTCGAGCGCGGCACGCTGCCGTTCGCCGACCTGGCCGGGGTCACCGCGGCGGTCGATCATCTGGCAGGACTGGACCCAGCCGCCGCCGGGACGCGCCGGGACCGGCTGCTCGCCTCCATGGCCGCTGTGCGCGCATACGAGGAGACACTGCTGCGCGAGCTGCTCGGCGGCCTGGACGGCATGGAGCACGTCACGACGTACGGCAAGGCGGCACGCCGGACGGCAACCGCGTACTTCACCGTCGCCGGGAAGACTCCCCGGCAGGTGGCCGAGCATCTGGCGCAGCGCCAGGTCAACGTCTGGAACGGCCACAATTACGCCTGGGAGCTGACCAGGGTGCTCGGGATCAGGGACTCCGGCAGCGCCGTCCGGGCGGGCCTGGTGCATTACAACGATCGCTCGGACGTCGCCCGGCTGCTGGTGGCGGTGGCCGAGCTCGGCGGGTAGCGGCCCGCAGTGGCTAGCGCAGCGGGTACCGGTACATGCGCGTCTCGCGCGCTTCGAAGCCGAGCCGCTGGTAGAGGCGGCCGGCCGCCGTGCGGGAGGGCCGCGAGGTCAGATCGACCGTCCTGGCGCCGGCCTCTTCCGCCAGCCGGACCGCCGCCAGGGTCAGCGCCTCGCCGACACCCTGGCCCCTGGCTGACTGATCGACCACCACGTCCTCGATCCATGCCCGCAGCCCGGTGGGGATGGGGAACATCACCAGCGTCAGCGTGCCGGTGATCAGCCCGTCCGACCGGGCGATCAGTACGGTACTCGCTGGCCCGCCGATGATGGCCTCGAGGGCCGCCTCATCGAGTGGCGGCGCGGACGACGACAGCTGCGGCAGCAGCCTGCCGAATGCGTCGACGGTCTCGCTTGTCACCTTGCTCAGCACTTCTACCTGAACGGTCACGGCCGCACACTACCCCGGTGCCGGGCAGGCGCGCTCGCCACCCCGCGGACGGCGCGTCACGATAAGGCACCAAGGATCTGCGCCGCCGTGGCCTGCGGATCCCGGACGGTGGCCAGCGGCCGGCCGAAATCGGCCGTGTCGTCAAGGTCCACCAGGACCGCCGGGCGGCTGCCGTAGAGCGCGGCGAGATCTTCTCCACCGGGGTACCGGCGCGTGCCGAGCATGATGACGCCGGAACCCCCATCGGGAGCACGAATGCCCCGCAGGGCACTCCACGGGCCAGCGTCGACGGTGACCGACCGGACGGCGCTTAACGGAATCCGGACGTCGCCGTGCAAGCCGCCGAATTTCTCCGGCGGGGAGAGCCGGACTAACCAGCGCGCCCGGCTCAACTGCCAGCTTTGATGTCAGCATCCACCGGTTTCGAGCTGGGGCGCTCTGCCATGGCAGACCGGTGGCAGCCAGCACGGCAGCGGTGCTTGCGGCGGGGCTGCGGCTGGCCGCCGCTCGCGCTGGTAAGCGCCGGGCGGGACGCCGACGACCCGCTTGAAGTGCCGGGTCAGATGGGCCTGATCAGCAAAGCCGGTCTCGGCAGCGACCGCGGCGGGCGGCGGGCCCGTGTCGAGCAGCGAGCGGGCGCAGCGCACCCGCAGCTGGTTGAGGTAGGCATCCGGTGGCAGCCCGGTCTCGTCACGGAAGGCGCGCAGCAGCGCGAACGGGCTGAGTCCCGTCTCGCGCGCCAGATCATCGAGACTTGGCGGGTCGGCGAGCCGCCCGGCGAACAGCTCCCTGACGTGCCGGACGGCGCCAGGCGCGCGGCGCGGGCGCCTGAGTGCCTCACCCGTCCTGGCCGGGTCAGCGTGAGCGGTAATCAGCAGCGCAAGCGCCGTGCGCAGCAGGCTCGAGGATGCCAGCCGATCGCCGCATCGCCGCCCGGATGGGCCTGGGCGCCCTCAGCGGATACGCCTGGGCGATGCTCTCTGCCAGGGCGCTGACGCGCGGCTTCGGGCACCTGACGAGCGTGGCCAGGCAGGTAGCCGAGCTGATCAGGAGCGGTGCCGTCGTGACCGTGATCGAGCCCGATGCGGCCGCCGTCAAGGCCATCGGGCGCAACGTGCTCGACCCTGCCCGGCGGCCGGCGGCGGCCCTGGCCGGGCGCGCTCAGTCGGCAGAGGCTGCGCATCCGGCATCAGTCGCGTGGCAGTCCGCCTGACCGTCGGCAGCTCCAGCGTCTGCGGATGCTCAGCTCTTTGCGGATGCTCAGCCGGCGACGAGCAAGCGCCGCGTGCTTTCCTGCTCAGGCCGTTCAGACATGACGCAAGCCGGGCCCGGCGGGGGGGTCGGGCCCGGCTTGCTGGCCAGGTTGTGCTGACGTGCGCGGCTGGCTCAGCTGGCGTAGTCGAGCAGCGGCTGGGCGCGGCTCGGGTGGCGCAGCTTGGACAGTGACTGCTTCTCCAGCTGCCTGATTCGCTCCCTCGTCAGGCCCAGGGCCTTGCCGATCTCATCCAGCGTGTGCGGGTTGCCGTCGTAGAGCCCGAACCGCATCGCCATGATGGTGGCCTCCCGCGGCGTCAGGGCATCGAGGGCGTGCCGCAGCTGGTCGGCCATCAGCTGGCGGTCCACCAGCTCCGATGCCTCCGGCGCGTCGATGTCCTCGATTAGGTCGCCGATGCTGGTCTCGCCGTCCTCGCCGATGGTGGAATCCAGGCTGATCGGCTGCCGGCTAGTACGCAGCAGCTCCTCAATCTGGTCCGGCGTCCGGTCCAGCTCGACAGCTAGCTCCTCCGGGGTGGGCTCGCGGCCGAGGCGCTGGTGCATGTCGCGCTCGACCCGGCTCAGCTTGCTGAGCATCTCCAGTACGTGCACGGGCAGCCGGATCGTCCTCGCCGAGTCCGCGAATCCGCGCTGGATTGCCTGCCGGATCCACCACATGGCGTAGGTGGAGAACTTGTAGCCCTTGGTGTAGTCGAACTTCTCGACGGCCCGGATCAGGCCGAGGTTGCCCTCCTGCACCACATCCAGCAACGACAGGCCGCGGTCGCTGTACTTCTTGGCGACGGAGACCACCAGGCGCAAGTTGGCCTCGAGCATGTGCGCCTTGGCGTGGCGGCCATCCTCTGCGACGGCCTCAAGGTCGGCCCGGTTTCGGCGCGACATGCCCGTCTCGTTCTCGAGCTTGTGCTCTGCGTACAGCCCCGCCTCGATCCGCTTGGCGAGGTTCACCTCTTCCTCGGCGGTCAGCAGGCTCGTCCGGCCGATGGACTTCAGGTAGGTGTGGACCGAGTCGCCCATCACCGACGTCTGATCGTCGAGGTCGACATCGGCGGACGAATCAAGAACTGCGTCCAGCACGGGCGCTGGCAACTTCGGCGTTACCCCGGCCAGCCCGGCATCGACGTCGCTGACGGCAATCGGCTCGGCCGGCACCGCATCGGCTGGCGCTCCCGCAGTATGCCCCGCGTCAGCCGGCCCTGGCCCGGCTGGTCCTGGCCCGGCCGGCGCTGGCCCGGCTGGCCCTGTCTCGCTCGGCACTATATCGGACGACTCATTGCCGAGCTGGACACCAGCCTCGGTGAGCTCACGGATTATGGACCGGGCCTCAGTCGGGGAGATGCGCGCCTGCTCGAACGCTGCGCGGAGTTCGGACAGAGACAAGTGACCCTGGCCGCGGCCACGCTGGATCAGCTCGTCCACGTGAGTCATCGTCATCTCGTCGTCCTGTCTCGGCGACGCGGCAACCGCTGTCCTCGGCATGAGACACCTCCCTTCGGGGCGCACCGGGCATGCGCTCATCACGGCACCCGGCATCGTCAGGCGGGCAGGGGACCCGCAGCACTTTGGTAGTGTTCAGTGCAGGCACTATGTTCTAACGCTCAGCGCAGTGAAATGTTCCCGTGTGGATGCCGTGCGCCCGCTACTCGCTGCCGTCGCCCATCTTCCGCAGTTGTCTCCTGTCTGGCTTTCCGGAGGCGAGCAGCGGGATCTCCGCCACCACTTTCAGCGCCCGTGGCGCCGCGTAGCCGGGCAGCCGTTCCCGCAGGTGCGACCGGAGTGCCTCGAGCGTCGGTGGTACGGCCGGATCTGCGGGCACCACCACTGCCGTGACGCGCTCGCCCCATTCCCGGTCGGGCACGCCCACTACGGCAACCTCGCGCACCCCGCGATAAGTTTCCAGCGCCGCCTCCACTTCAGCGGCCACCACTTTCTCGCCGCCGGTGGTAATCACATCCGCGGCCCGGCCGCGGACGACGAGGCGGCCCGCATCGTCGAATGAGCCCAGGTCGGACGTGCGGAACCAGCCGTCGGCCAGGACTGCTGCCGTCTCATCAGGCGCGAGCCGGTAACCGGAGAACAGCACCGGCCCGGCAATCCTGATGAGCTTGTCCGGTCCGACGTCAGCCGACACGCCGCGCAGCGGCACGCCGTCGTAGACGCACCCACCGCACGTCTCGCTCATCCCGTAAGTTGTGACCACCGGTGCGCCAGCACAGGCAGCAGCCGCGAGCAACCCGGCCGGCGGGGCAGCCCCGCCGAGCAGGATCGTGCGCAGCGCCGGAAGCGGGGCGCCGCAGTCCAGCAGCCGCCGCAGCTGCGTCGGGACCACAGAGACGTGTTCGCAGCCGCTGCGGGCCAGCACGTCGGCGTCAAGTCGCCCGGCGACGACCGGCTCCGCCCCGGCAACCAGTGACCGGACCAGGACGCCGAGCCCGGCCATATGGAAGGTCGGCAGGCAGCACAGCCACCGCTCACCGGGCCTGGCTCCGATCCGCTCGAGCGAGGCTCGGGCCGAGGCCAGCAGGGCGGCCGCGGTCAGCTCGGCGCCTTTCGGCCGGCCCGTGGAGCCGGACGTGGCAATGACCACCGCGACCTCGTCGCCGACGCCCGGACTGCCCGCGCCCGGACTGCCGGAGGCCGTCGGGCCGGAGCCCGGATCCGGTGTCGCGGGCCGATCGGCGGGGGAGACCCGTTTCGTGCCTTCTGCAGTTTCGATGACCGACGGCGCGAAGGCATCGATCAGCTCGGCGAGCCTGGCCCGGGGCAGGCCTGGATCAAGCGGCAGCAGGGCTGGCCCGGTGCCGTCAAGGGCCGCGGGGAGCGCCTCGAGCAGCCGGCCGGCGGCGGCCGCGGCCGGGAGCAGGACCGCATGCAGGGGGCGGGGCATCACGGTCGTAAGGTTAATCGGGCAGATCAGGCATCCAGCGGGAGGGCACGCAGTGGTCGACTGGCAGGCGTCCGGGCCGGCGGATGGTCAGGACTACACCGACATCCGCTACGAGATGGCAGAGGGTATCGCCAAGATCACTATCAACCGGCCTGAGGTGCGCAACGCGTTCCGGCCCAGCACCTTGTTCGAGCTCTCCCGCGCGTTCACCGTGGCGCGCGACGACCCGGAGGTCGGCGTGATCATCCTGACCGGGGCGGGTGACAAGGCCTTCTGCTCCGGCGGCGACCAGCGGATCCGCGGCGACGACGGGTACGTCGACCCCCAGGGCGTGGGCCGGCTGAACGTGCTCGACCTGCAGGTGCAGATCCGCCGCACGCCCAAGCCGGTGATCGCCATGGTGGCCGGATACGCCATCGGCGGCGGCCATGTCCTGCACGTCTGCTGTGACCTGACCATCGCGGCCGAGAACGCGGTCTTCGGCCAGACCGGCCCCACGGTCGGCTCGTTCGACGCCGGATACGGCTCCTGGCTGCTGGCCTCGACCGTGGGGATGAAGAAGGCCCGCGAGATCTGGTACCTCTGCCGTCAGTACAACGCGGCCGAGGCACTGCAGATGGGCCTGGTCAACACCGTCGTCCCGCTGGTGCAGCTGGAGGAGGAGACGGTCTCCTGGGCGCGGGAGATGCTGACGAAGTCGCCGCTCGCGCTGCGGATGCTCAAGGGCGCACTGAACGCGGTCACGGACGGCGCTGCGGGCATGCAGCAGTTCGCCGGGGACGCGACGATGCTCTACTACATGAGCGAGGAGGCACAGGAGGGCCGCGACGCCTACGTCGGCAAGCGAGCCCCCGACTTCGCCAAATTCCCGCGGCGGCCGTGAGCGCATCGCCAGGGACACCAGCGGCCGAGGCCACGTCGGCGACTGATGCGGCGGCTGCCAGACTGCCCGGACCTGCCGCCGGACCTGCCGTCGGCTCGCCGGCCGGGCCGCGGTTGCGGGACCTGCTGGCTGAGCTGCTGCCGACCGTCTGCGCCTACTCGATCCCGATGCGGGCCCGGTTTCGCGGCATCACCGTCCGCGCTGGCGCCCTGATCGAGGGGCCGGCTGGCTGGGGCGAGTTCTCGCCATTCGCGGAGTACGGGCCGCGCGAGTGCGCCAGGTGGCTGGCCTGCGCGCTCGAGGCCGCGGCGGCCGGCTGGCCCGGGCCGGTGCGGGACCAGGTCGGCGTCAATGTCACCGTGCCCGCGGTCGGTCCGGACCGGGCACGCGAGATCGTCGCCGCATCAGGCTGCCGCACCGCGAAGGTGAAGGTGGCCGAGCGCGGCCAGGGCGAGGATGAGGACATCGCCAGGGTGGCCGCGGTGCGGGAGGCGCTCGGCCCGGCAGGCCGGATCCGGGTGGATGCCAACGGCGGCTGGCAGGTCGATCAGGCGGCGCGGATGATCGACGCACTCGCCGCGTTTGGCCTGGAATACGCCGAGCAGCCGTGCGCGACCCTGGACGAGCTCGCCCGGCTGCGCCGCCTGGTCAGCGTCCCGCTGGCCGCCGATGAGTCAATCCGCCGGGCCGACGACCCGCTGAAGGTCCGCGCCGCCGGGGCCGCCGACATTGTCGTGCTCAAGGCCCAGCCGCTCGGCGGGGTGCGTGCCTCCCTGGCCGTTGCCGCGGCCTGCGGCCTGCCCGTCGTGGTGTCGAGCGCCGTCGAGACCTCGGTCGGGCTGGCAGCGGGAGTCGCGCTCGCGGCGGCCCTGCCCGAGCTGCCCTACGACTGCGGCCTGGCCACGATGAGCCTGCTGACCGCCGACGTGACGGCCGACCCGCTGGCCGAGCTCGATGGCATGCTGCCGGTACGGCCCGCTGCCGTGGACCCGCAGCGGCTGGCTGCCTGCGCGGCCGATCCGGCGCCGTGGGTGGCCCGGATGAAGGCTGCTGCGGAGTTCCTGCAGTGAATCCGGCCACGGCGCTGGCCACGGTGCTGGCCGACGAGCTGATCCGGTGCGGGCTGCGCGAGGCAGTGCTGGCGCCCGGCTCGCGCAGCGCGCCGCTGGCCCTGGCCCTGCATGACCGGGCGGAGGCCGGCGATCTGCGGCTGCACGTGCGGATCGACGAGCGCTCCGCCTCGTTCCTCGCACTGGGCCTGGCCAAGGCAAGCAGCCGGCCCGTGGTGCTGGTCTGCACGTCGGGCACGGCCGCCGCGCATTTCCATGCGGCGGTCATCGAGGCCGACGAGGCTGGCGTGCCGCTGCTGGTGCTGACCGCGGACCGGCCGCCGGAGCTGCGCGGTACCGGGGCGAACCAGGCAATTGACCAGCTGAAGCTCTACGGGCCGGCGGTGCGCTGGTTCTGCGAGGTCGGCGTGCCGGAGGCCCGTCCCGGTATGGTCGGCTACTGGCGGTCGCTGGCGTGCCGGGCCTGGGCGCTGGCCGCCGGGCTCGGCGGCGGATCGACGGTGCCGGGGCCGGTGCACCTGAACCTGCCGCTGCGGGAGCCGCTTGTTGCCGACGGCGGGACTGATGGGTTTGCTGGGATCAGCGAGGTTGGCGGGCCTGCTGAGGCCGGTGGGATCGGTGACTGGCCGGATTCGCTGGGCGGGCGGGCGGACGGTGCTCCGTGGACGCGGGTCGCCGGTGCCGCAGCTGGTGATGGCGTCCGGCCAGCCCGCTGGGTGTCCGCCTCATCGGCACCTGACCCGGTCGATGCCGCAATCACGGGGCTGCCGGTTCTCGAGCTGCCCTGGACGGAGCGCGGCGTCATCGTCTGCGGTGACGGAAACTATGATCCCGCGCCGCTGCTGGCGCTGGCCGAGACGGCGGGCTGGCCGATCCTCGCCGAGCCCTCGTCGAACGCCCGGTGCGGCCCGAACGCCCTCTCGGCTTACTCCTTCCTGCTGGATGCGCCCGGGTTCGCCGCGGCGAACCGGCCGGACCTGATCATCTCAGCCGGCCGGCCCGGCCTTTCCCGCGGTCAGCTAGCCTTCCTGCGCGGGTCACCGGGGCCGCCCCCGGCCCGGCATGTGGTGCTGGCGCAGGGACCGGGCCGGTGGGCCGATCCCGCCCGCACCGCAACCGACGTGGCGGCGGCGGTCCGGCTGGTTCGGGGACCGGCCCGGCCGCAGCGGGCCGAATCCGGCTGGCTTGCGTCCTGGCTGCGTGCGGACGCGGCAGCCCGGGCGGCTGGCAACGCTCTGCTGAATTCCGCCGAGTCACTCAGCGAGCCGCGGCTGGCCCGCGATCTGGCCGCCGCCGCGCCCGGTGGCGCGTTGCTGTGGGCCGCCTCCAGCCTGCCGGTGCGGGACCTGGACCAGCAGATGGCGCCGCGCGCCGATATCCGGGTGCTGGCCAGCCGCGGCGCCAGCGGGATCGACGGGCTGGTCTCCTCCGCGGCGGGCGCGGCGCTCGCGCACCAGGCGGCGGGCGGCGGCCCCGCCTTCGCGCTGCTCGGCGACCTCGCGGTGCTGCATGACGCGCCCGGACTCTTCACCGGGCCGGCTGAGAATCTGCCTGATCTGTGCCTGGTTGTGGTCAACAACGATGGCGGCGGGATTTTCTCCACGCTGGAGCAGGCAGCGATCCCGGCGTCGTTCGAGCGCGTCTTCGGCACACCGCACGGAGCCGGGCTGCAGCAGCTTGCCCGGGCGGCCGGGCTCGGCTACCGGCAGCTCGAGTCGGCAGCGGAACTGGCCGCTGCGGTGCGGGGAGAGGGCCTGCGGATCGTCGAGGTGCGCACTGACCGGGCCGCCGGCGCTGCCCTGCGCGCCCAGATCCGAGCGGCGTGTGCCTCGGCGGTCTCGGCCGCCGCACCCGCACCGCAGGGGCAGCGCCGCAGGTAGCAGCGCCGAAGCGGACCTGGCGGGATAAGACCTGACGGGACAGGGCCGCAAGCAGGAGCGGCTATCCCTCGAGCGCCTCCTGTACGGGGCGGAACTTCGTCTGTGCCTCGGCCAGCTCGGCCGCCGGATCGGAGTCGGCCACGATGCCGCAGCCTGCGAAGAGCCTGGCCCTGGGGCCGTCTAGCTCCGCGCAGCGCAGCGCGATGCCCCACTCGCCGTTGCCGCGGGCGTCGACCCAGCCTACCGGCCCGGCGTACCGGCCCCGGTCCATGCCTTCAAGCTCGCGGATCAGCTCCATCGCCGCGCCCGCCGGCGCTCCGCACACCGCGGCTGTCGGGTGCAGGGCAGCGGCCAGGGCCAGGGCGGAGGGAACTCCCGCTGCGGGCGCAGCTGACAGGCGGCCGCGCACCCGGGTTGCCAGGTGCTGGACGTTGGCCAGGCGCAGCAGCGAGGGCCGGGGCTCGACCGCCAGCTTGCCGCAGAGAGGCGCGAGCGCTGCCTGCACGTCGGCGACTGCGTACCCGTGCTCCTCGACGTTCTTGGCCGAGGCCAGCAGGGTGACGCCGAGCTCATCGTCCTCGGCAGCCGTGCCGCCGCGGGGCGTGGTCCCGGCCAGCACCAGTGACCGCACCTGGTCGCCTTCGCGGCGGATGAGCAGCTCCGGAGTGGCGCCGACCAGGTCGGCGCAGGAGAAGGTGTAGCAGTCGGGATAGCGCCCGGCTAGCCGGGCAAGCAGCAGGCGCACGTCGATGTCCTGCTCGGCGACCGCGTGCAGATCCCTGGCAAGCACCACCTTGCGCAGGTCACCTGCCCTGATCCGGGCGACGGCGGCAGCGACCGCCTGCTCCCACTGCGGCGCGGGCTGGCTGCCGTCGCTCCAGAGCACCTGGGCGGACGCCGAAACCGGCACGGTCGCCGGAAGCGGCTCGTCGCCGTCGGAGATGGTTGTGAGCCACGCGCTGCCGGCCCGGCGGCCGACCACGGCTCGCGGGACCACCAGCACCGACCCGTCCGAGGCGGGGTCGAAGGTGAAGCTGCCGAAGGCCACCGGTCCGGAGCCAGGGACGCCGACGTCATCAGCGATGCTCGCGCTGTCGAAAAGCTCGCGCAGCCACTTTTCCGCCGCGGTGAACCTGTCCTCGCCTGCCGGGAGCGTTACCTTCGCGGCCTCGCCCCATCCGGCCAGCCCTTCGCCGCGCCGGATCCAGGCCAGCGCCGCGGGATGCGGCAGGCGGCCCAGCAGGTCACCGGGATCAGCGACGGGGACGGTGCGGACAGTCAGCCTGTCCGGCATCCGCTGGCCTGCGCCATCGTGCTGTGATCCCACGGCAGTCAACTTTACGTGCGGTCCGGGCTCGGCATCGCCAGTGGCTCGCCCTTGCTGCTCAGCGGGCGCCCCTGGCTGCCGCGGATCCAGGGCCGATCGCCGCGGCCGTGACTGCCCGGCGGAACACGTTTGGCGACAGGGCGCAGGTAGCCGAGCCTGTTTTGCGCGTCAGGGCCACGCGGCCAGGTCCGCGTGCTACCTTGGCCGTGTTAATCTTCCCAATTAAAGCGATGGGATTACTAGGATGGTCAAGGTCGACCCGGTCGCGCGTCCTGCCACTGCTTCGCTCAGCCCGGCCCGCCTTGGCGAGCTGGTCGCCTCCGCGGCCGCCGCCCCCGGTCGCTGGAATAACCTGGTGCGCTACGACGCGGCCCGTCGCTGGTATCAGCGGCTCGAGTTCTCGGCGGAATGTGAGATATGGCTGCTGAGCTGGCTGCCGGGACAGGAGACCGGGTTCCATGATCATGGCCACGCCAACGGGGCTGTCATCGTGGCCGAAGGCCAGCTGCGCGAGCAGACAGCCACGGTCGGCCGGACGCAGGTCGCCAGCCGCGTGCTGCAGGCCGGCCGCTTCCGGTCCTTCGGCCGGCAGCACCTGCACAGCGTCAGCAATATCTCGGCGGATCCGGCACTCAGCATCCACGCTTACTCCCCGCCGCTCACCGCGATGCGGCGGTACGAGATGACCGGGTCCGGGCTCGTCCTGACGGCCACTGACGTCGCCGGGCAGAACTGGTGACGCCGCCGCAGGGCCGCCGCACGATCGACCAGGTGCTCGCCGATGCCCGCAGCCGGCTCGACCGGCTCGACCCGTGGCAGGCTTACGCGGCCGCGGCAGAAGGCGCGCTGCTGGTCGATACCAGGCCCGCCGCACAGCGGGCCGCGGACGGCGAGATAGCCGGCGCCCTGCTGATCGAGCGCAATGTGCTGGAATGGCGCCTGGACCCCGTCTCCGCTGCCCGGCTGCCCGAGGCGAGCTATGACCGGAAGGTGATCGTGGTCTGCTCGGAGGGATATTCCTCCAGCCTTGCGGCTGCCACGCTGCAGGAGCTCGGCGTACGCGGCGCCACGGATCTGGCGGGCGGCTTCCAGGCGTGGAAGCAGGCAGGCCTGCCGGTCAGGTCAGGGAATCACAGCAGCGTTTCCTGAACACCGGCTGGCCGGCTTGCTGCCGTCGGCGGCACAGCCGGGGGTCCGTTGCGGCTGGCCGACCGCCGCGTGTTGCTGTGCTCGCCGCCGCTGTGCTCGCGGGTGCCGCGGTGCGGGAGCCGGCGCGCGGCGACCGGGCTGGCGTGCCCGACGCGGTACTGGACCGCCAGTTCGCGCACCTGGTGGGTGATCCGCTGCTGATACTCCCCGGGCGCGTAGGCGCCGGATTTGTACAGTCTGCGGTACGGCTCGACCAGGTCCGGATGCTGCTCGGCCAGCCACTGCAGGAACCATTCCCGCGCACCGGGCCGCAGGTGCAGCACGATCGGGCTGACCTGGGCCGCGCCGGCCTCGGCGATCTGCCGCACCGCGGCTGCCAGCTGGCCGGGCGAGTCGGTCAGGAACGGCAGGACCGGCCCCATGAGCACGCCGCAGCGCAGCCCGCGCTCGGTAACTGCCGAGCACACGCCCAGGCGCCGGCCAGGTCCCGGCGTGCCCGGCTCGACCGACCGGGAGAGTTCCCTGTCGATGAAGCCGACCGATACGTTCAGCCCCACGTCAGTGACCTGAGCCGCATCCGCGAGCAGGTCGAGGTCGCGAAGAAGCAGCGTGCCCTTGGTCAGGATGGAGAACGGGTTGGCCGCGTCCCGCAGCGCGCTGATGATGCCGGGCATCAGCCGGTAGCGGCCCTCGGCCCGCTGGTAGCAGTCCACGTTGGTGCCCATAGCGACGTGCTCGCCCTGCCATCTGGGGGCGGCGAGTTCGCGGCGGACCAGGTCCGGGGCGTTCACCTTGACCACGATCCTGGAATTGAAGTCCAGCCCAGCATCCATATCAAGATATGTATGGGTATTGCGGGCGAAACAGTTATGGCTCACTACGCCGTCGGCGATGAAATCCCCGGTTCCGGTGGTGATGTCGAACATGGGGATATCGAGGCCGATCGGCTCCACCGACACGACGCTGAGCCTGGCGGCACCCGTGATGGCCGTGCCTGCGATGCTGCGCTTGCGGGTGATTGCCGGATCCGTAATGTGGAAGAACCTGAGCACCTCCCCGACGGCGCCCCGAAGCCTGACGGCCTTCAGTCCGTTCGGCTGGTGCGGGTCCTCGACCACAACGTCGAAGCCCAGGGACTGCATCGACGAGACCGCCCGGTCGATGATCTGCGGGTCGGTGTTGGATATCCGCCAGACTCCCTGGCTGTAGCAGCCCTCGGCGTCGAATAGGCCGGCCAGGTAGCCCTTCTGCCAGTCCGGAGCGGGGGCGCCTGGCCACTCGATGAGCCCCTGGATCATGCGGGCGCAGTCGCGGGCCTGAGTGCGGATCGCTGTCATGCGCCGCCGCGTGGCGGACTCTTCGGCGAACGTGAATTCGGTGGTGCCAATGCCGGCATCAGCGAGGTAGCGACGAGTCCTGTCCAGCGCCTCCGCGTCGGCGAGCGCGAGCCGGAATCGGCTGAGTTCGCCTGGCGCTCGTCCGGGAGCCTGATAGATGTGAGCGTCGCCGCGGATCATCCCGCACAAGTAGCCCCGCTGGTAGTCGGCGGACTCCTTAGGCGATTCGGCAAAGGCGCCCACGCCCATCAGCTTGTTGTTGACGCTCAGATGCGGCCGCCGCAGAAGTTCGCGGCATTCGGTGCCGATTACATGCTTCCAGCCGCGTTCGGTCAGGAAACGGTGCTCGCCGCTCGCGATGAGGCAGGTCCCGTCCGCCAGCCTCACCCGGTATCCAGGCTTGACCGTAGGCCAGTGCGCCAGGACGTGAGTAATCACGTAACGGCGGTAACGGCCAGTGCGGACGGTGCCGTAGATCGCGTCGCCTACCTTGAGCTGCGCAATAGGCCTCGTCCGGCCATCGGCCATCAGGACGGGTGTCTCGGCCGACATGCAGTACGAGCAGCCATGCGAGCAGCCGCGGTAGGGGTTGATCGTCCAGCGGAACGACATCCTGGACGACGCGGGCACCCGGTTGATGATGGAACGGGCGCGGACCTCGTAAAACGTCAGGCCGCGGAATGCGGGAGTATCGAAGGTCCGCGCGACCGCCTCCCGGTCGAACAGCGCTGGCGGCGCGCCAGGCGCCTGCGCGTTCTGGCCGTCGCCGCTCAGCCGCAGCCCGTCCCATCGCATAGCGAGAGCATAGAACGGCAGTTCGAGTAGATCAAACAGGTATTCGATGAGCTGACGCGTCCGGCGCCAACGCGGCGAATTGCGGGTTTGGCAGTCCGAACCCGGGGCAAAGACCGGGTAAAAAATCTTACGCTTGGGGGATAATGACAGGAAGCCCCCCAGCGTTCTTCGTGACGGTGGCTGACGGTGGCCGGAGGTGGGCGCCTTGGCGCTTTCCATGGAGGAGCAGCGCATCCTCGACGAGATGGCCCGCAAGCTGGCCGACGAGGATCCGAGGCTGGCGCTGCGGCTGGCGTCGCTGGGCCGACCGGGATTCGGCGCTGCGCTGCGGCCGCTGCGGTCGCCGCGGTCCCGCGTGCTGGCCGCGGCTGTGGCGCTGGCGCTGATCGTCGTCGTGTCGCTGATGGTGTACGCGATGATCCCGTTCCGTGCGGCGGGGACGCGCCATCAGACCGGGCGCCCCGCCTCCACGCCTACCTTGTCCCACTCGGCGCAGCCCACTGGGAGCGCCCGGGCCTCGGCCCCCGCTCCGTAGCCACCTGCGCTGGCGGCTAGCGGGCAATGCCTCGCCTGCGCCGTCCGCGACCGGTCAGGACTCGCGCCAGAGCTGGAGCAGGTACTGCTCGAGACCCTCGAGGCGCTTACGCGCCTGCTGGAACTCGTCGCCCAGCGGATCGGGGTTAGTCACGCACAGCTCGGCGTAGCGGCGGACCGCCTCATTCCGGTTGCGGGTGTAGACGCGCACACCGTAGTCGCCCACGCCGCCGGTCAGCCGTACGCTGTCCACCGCCCGGCCCGCCGTCCCCATGTCCACGCTGAGGTGCCCGCGCAGGTACAGAATGCATTTCGCCTCATCCTCATAGCCGTCGCTGAACGGGGCCGGCGGCGCATCCCATTCCTCGATGGTGAGCTGCACGGCCACATGCTCCTGGGCGCAGCACACGACCATCTGCTCCCGGTTCGCGCTGATCAGCGAGTTAACCGGTACCACTGGCGCGCCCGGCGTTTCCGGGTCCACTGCAGGATCATGCACCCGGAACACCTTGCGTTCCGGGAAGACCGGAATCTCCAGCCGAAGCAGTCTGCGGGTCACTGCCCCCCCTCGCGAAGCCAATGTTCCTCACGGACAGCATGCTCTGTGTCGCGGAGATTTGCGCGTGCAATTGACCATAAAGGCTCGTTATGACGCTGTGTTGCCGGCCGTTCATCCACTGCTGCCACCTGTTTCGCCCTCCTCGCGCCCTGTCCTGGCCTGCCCGCGGCGCGCCGCTATTGTCTCCAGGCATGGTGCTGGATGACGGCAGTCTGCCGAATATTAGCCACCGCTACGTCGATGCTCGCGGCCTTCGCATGCACATCGCCGAGGCCGGCAGCGGCCCGCCGGTCCTGCTGCTGCACGGCTTCCCCGAGAGCTGGTACTCCTGGCGGTACCAGCTGACCGCGCTGGCGGACGCTGGGTTTCACGCCGTCGCCCCGGACCAGCGCGGCTACTGCCGGACCGGGCCGCCCGGCGGGCCTGGTCAGCCAAGCCGGGTGGCAGACTACTCGATCTTGCACCTGACCGGCGACGTCATCGCACTGATGGACGCGCTGGGGGAGCAGCAGGCCGTGGTCGCCGGACACGACTGGGGCGCGGCGGTGGCCTGGCACGCGGCGCTGCTGCGGCCCGACCGCATCCGCGGCGTCATCGGCCTGAGCGTCCCATACCGGCCGCGCGGCCGCGCCGCGCCGGTCGCGGCGATGCGAGCCGGCATCGGCGAGGGCTTCTACATGGTGTACTTCCAGCAGCCCGGCGTCGCCGACGAGGAGCTGAACGCCGACCGGACGGCTACCTTCCGCCGGGTGCTCACCGCCGGGTCGGGCCAGGGGCGCCTGGGAATCCCGGTCGTCCCGCCCGGCGGCGGCTTCCTTGACTTGTGCCCGGAGCCCGATGCGCTGCCAGGCTGGCTCAGCAGCGACCACATCGACACCTACGCGGCACAGTACGCAGAGTCTGGCTTCACCGGGCCGCTGAACTGGTATCGCAACCTGGACCGCAACTGGGAGCTGACAGGTGCCTGGCAGCGCGCGCCGGTGACCGTGCCCGCGCTGTACCTGGCCGGGGACCGTGACCTGGTGGTCAATTTCCCCGGCGCGCGCGAGATGATTCCGCGGCTGAAAGAATTCGCGCCGCGGCTGCGCGAGCCAGTGCTGCTGGACGGCTGCGGGCACTGGACCCAGCAGGAACGGCCAGCTGAGGTCAGCGACGCGATGATCGGCTTCCTGCGCGAGCTGGCCTGAGGCTAGACCGCTCGCGCGCTTCCTTCCAGAGCTCGCCGTAGCGCCGGGCCGCAACGGTTCGCGGTGCCCATGCAGCGACCGGGGCGCGCTCGACCGACATCCGCTCGATTACCGACAGGGCCGGGATGGCGGTGGCCGCGAAGTCGGAGCGCTTAGCGGGCAGCTGCTGCGAGATCTCCCGGTGCAGGCTCTTGCGCTGATCAGTCATGGAGAAGAACGCCAGGACCGCGGGCCGGTGCCCGTCGATGTCGGCCAGGAACGCGGTGAGCTGGTCGAGGGTGTTGACCGACAGCGTGGTCGGGATGAGCGGGACCAGCAGCATGTCCGCCGCCCGCAGCACGCTCTCCGACAGCAGCGAGATGCTCGGCGGGCAGTCGAGGAAGATCACGTCGTACTGGGCCCGCAGCGGCGCGAGGAGGCTGCCGAGCCTGCGGGTGGGCTTCTTGGCGCTGTCCAGCATCAGGTCCAGGTTGCGGTAGGTGAAGTCGGCCGGAAGCAGGTCCAGGTTGTCGAAGTCGGTGGCCTTGATGGCGTCGTCCAGTGACCTGGTGCCCTTGATCAGGGCCTGACCGCCGCCCTTGACCCGCGGCCGGATCCGGAACAGGTACGTGGCTGCTCCCTGCGGGTCCAGATCCCACACAAGGACCCGGTACCCGTCGCGGGCCGCGAAGTAGCCCAGGTTGACCGCTGCGGCCGTCTTGCCCACGCCGCCCTTGATGTTGTAGGTCGCGAAGATCTTCACGATAGCGCCGACTGAGTCAGGGCCCGGATCTTGTCCTGGCTCGCCGGGCTGGCGAACGCGCGGAAACTGTCGCCGAACTCACCGCGCGCCTGGCGCTGTCGCAGCGCGAGGCCGACGGCGATCTCGCCCATGGCCAGCAGCGTCGTCGCGGGTGCCGCCCGCTGCGTCATCATCTGGGCCGCGAACGTGCGGATCTCGGCGCCCTGCACCTCGCAGTCCTGGAACTGGCCGAGGCAGTTCTGCAGGTCCTTCAGGCCTCGCACGGCCTGCCAGTGCTCGGCGGGGTCATAAAGGGAACCGAATATCTCCAGCAGGTAGCGCAGCTCCTTGCAGCGCTTGCGCAGGTCATGCAGGCTCTCCGGGGCGGAGGTGTCGGTGATGACCTGGCCGGCAGCCAGGACGCGTCGGTGCGCACGGGCGATCCGGCTGGCGGCGAGCGGGCCGGCCTTCGGCCGCTTGCCCCGGCCGCGCGGGACGATGGCCAGCTCGTGCCGCCACCCCGCGGTCAGCCGGGCGAACCTGGCCGAGCGCAGGCCCCTGGCCAGCTGCCGCTGCGCTGCGACGCGGCTGCGCAGCAGGTAATCGTGAAACGGCTCCAGCTCGAATGGGGCCGCCGCCACCAGGCGAGCGGCCATGCCGGGGTAGTCCAGCAGGTAGACGTCGAGGTCCCTGGTCGGCGTCGTCAGCGCGCCCAGCCAGCGGAACTCGGGCGCGAACCGCCGGGCCAGGCCGGGCGGCAGCGCGTCACCGGCCAGCTTCAGCGCGGAGCGGGTCCGCCGCACGGCTACCCGCAGGTCATGCAGGAACTCGGTGTCGACATCGCGGATGGTCCCGCTGACGTTGGCCTCCAGCGTGTCCAGCAGCGCGGTGAGCACGGCGGCTACCGCGTCACCGGCCGGCATCGACGCGGTCAGCTGCTCGTCGATCTTGCCGGAATAGTCACCGGGGCCCCGGCCGGCCGCGGCCAGCGCGGCCTCCAGCGCTGACTGGGTGCATTCGGCGACGCCGGGGGCCGCCAGCAGGGACTCGAGCAGCCGCTCTGCCTGCGCCTGGTAGCCGCGCAGCGGCCAGACCGACAGCCGGGGCGCCGGCGTGCCGGCTGCGGGGAATGTGACCGACATCCGGTCCTCGGCCACCCTGGCGATGGTCTTGTCGTCGCCGTTGAGCACCCGCTGGTCCCGGATCCGGCTGACGGCGCGCGCCACCGGCGCCAGTGCCCGCACGCCGACGACGGGCTCGAGATGCTCCGGCAGCGGGCCGGGCGGGAGCGCGCCCAGCAGGCGCGGCCAGGAAATGAGCTGCGGCGCCGCGATCTGCTGCGCGGTGATAACCTCGCCGTCGCGGCCGGTCAGTGTAAGCTCCACCGAGCCCCGGCTGCGGACCTGCTGCAGCGTGAGCCCGGCGCGGTAAAGGCGCCAGTCAAAGGTGTCCAGCCAGGTGCGCCGGACGGTGCGCGTCCTGCCGTCGGCTGACCAGGCGAGCCTCGTGCCGTTCGCAGCGGCCGAGCTGATGTTCCCGGCTGGCGCTTCGCCGTCGAGCACAAGTTCGCGCAGGCCATTCCGCACGCCGCAACCCCGTCACCATGAACCGTGAGCAAGATCTCAAGGGATTAGACCAATAGGCATAACGAACTAACTGACTCTCAATGATCTACCACCCTAGCTCAGGTCGCAGCTGGTTGTCCCCCCCGCGCTGGCGGCGAAGCGGCCGCCAGCGGCGCGGCGGCGCAGCTGCGTCTACGCTCAGACAGTGATCGCTTCGGTCGTGCGCCACTGAATATAGACCGGCGAGATCCGAGGTAGCCGGGACGGCCCGGGCCGGGGAAGATCGTCGTAGTCGGTCGGATGTCCTGAGGAGGCCCCGCGGTGCTCTACGCGTTCGGATTTGAGCGGATCGGCGTGCTAGTCAGTGACCTGTACTTCGTCGACCCCGATCCGCTGCCGGGCCAGGAGGGGGCCGAGCGCGGAGTCCGGCTGGAGGTCCGGCTGCTGGAGCAGGGCGACCTGAAGGGCTCTATCTACTCGGCCCGGCCGATCGAGGTCGGCCGTCCGCTCTGGCGGGCTGACCTGCTGGAGGCGGTGGACTCACCGCCCGGCAGCCTGAACCGGGCGCATCACCACCCGAACTTCAGCGGCTGGGAGCCGGGCAGGAGGGTGTTCGACCCCGAGCTGTCTGTCAGCCCGGTGCAGTGGGTCGGGGACCGGCTCGCCGACCTCGACGGCCTGCTGCGTGCGGCCGGCGTGCAGCCCGATGAGTCGATCGCCGCTGACGCGGTCGGCCTGCGTGAGCGGGCGCCGGAGATCACCGCTGCCGTCTCGGCGCTGCTGGGGCGGGTCAAGGCCGGGGAACTGGCGACGGCGCCGGGCGGCGAACAGCTGGCCAGCGCCCGGGTCAGCTGGCTGTAACCAGCAAGCGAGCTCCGGCCCGCCGGGGCCGCTGACCGTGCCCCGGCCTGGTAGGGACGGTCGCGCAGGGATAAAGGCCGCGCGTCTTCACGCCAGCCTCGTCACCAAGACCGTGACGTCCATCGTGCTGCCCGGCGCGCCATGGTAAATGCCCTTCAGCGGCGGGACATCGCCGTAATCGCGGCCGGCGGCAACCACGACGTGGCGCTCGCCGACCTCCCCCCGGTTCGTCGGATCGCAGGCCACCCACTCGCCGGTCCAGAACTCGACCCAGGCATGGCTCTGGCCGGCTACCTCATCGCCGGGTTCCGCCTCCGGCTGCGGGTGCAGGTAACCCGACACGTAACGGGCGGGCAGCCCGGCTTCCCGCAGCAGCGCGACGGTCAGGTGCGCGATGTCCTGGCAGACGCCCTGGCCCTGATCCCATGCTTCCTGGGCGCTGGTCTGCACCCCGGTTGCGCCGGGCACATAAGCCACCCGGTCACCGACCCACGAGGCGATCTCAGCGGCAGCCTCGAGCGGGTCAGCGCCCGCGGTGCGCTGCCGGGCTGAGGCCGCGAGCTTCTCGTCGACCGTCGTGCGCGGCGTCGGCATGAGGAACTCAATCAGCCGCCCGGCCGCCGCCTGCTTGCTCAGCACCGGCCAGGGCAGCGGCGGCGCAGGCTGCGGCGGAAGGCTGGTCTCGACTACAGCGTCGGCACGGATCATCAGCTCGGCGTGCGGCGCCTCGATGTCGAAGGAGCTGACAACCGTTCCCCAGTAGTCGCTGTAGGTCCAGATCGGCACCGACGCGTCGGTGCCGAGATGACTGTCCAGTGCCGACTGCCTTGGCAGCGTCGGCGGAGTCATCCGGGCCTCGTTGTACGACGAGCGTGCCGCTTCCTCGTAGCCCACCCGGGTCGAGTGCGCGATCTTCAGCCGCCAGCCCATCGTCGCCCTTCTTGCTCCCAGGCCACCGGCTGCCCGCAAGTGAAGTAACGCTCGGTGATGGCCTCGCTCGCTTCCAGGCAGGTCTGCTGGATCGTGTCGAGCAGCTCGGCGAGCTGGCCCGGCAGCAGCTGCGGGTCCGCGTACTCGAGCCTGGTCCGCATCCGCCCGATCGGGCGCCGGGCCAGGTCGCCCATGCCGGCCCGGACGGGGCCGGGGTCCAGGGCGGTCAGGCATTCCTCGGCGGTCGTCAGCGCGTGCAGCACCGATCGGGGGAACAGGCGGTCGAGGATGAGGAACTCGGCGACATGCCGGGATTCGCCAGTCCAGCTGCGGGTGCGGATGAAGGACTCGTAGGCGCCGCAGGCGCGCAGCAGCATCGGCCAGCCGAGCTCGTAGGGAGTGGCCGGCATCCGGGCGAGCAGCATCCTGGCCGTCATGTCCACCCGTTCCAGGCTGCGGCCGAGCACCAGGAACCGCCAGGCGTCGTCGTGGCTCATCGTCGAGTCGGCCAGGCCGAAGAACAGCGCGGCGCGCTCACGGACGAACCGCAGGTAGACGGCGGGACCCAGCCGCTCGGCGGTGACGTGCTTAGCCGCCAGCCGCAGCCCGGTCACGTTCAGGCACTCCCACATCTCGCTGGATATCACCTCGCGGACGCTCCGTGCGCCGGTGCGGGCCGCCAGCACGGCTCCGGCGATGGCGCTCGTGCTGCTGACGTCGTAGGCGACCTTGTCCAGTGCTACGCCGATATCCATCCGGCTGGCCTCGTCCGGCTGGATTCCCAGCACGGCCAGCACCGCGCGGCAGCCGGCGTCCTCGTCGGCCCGTGGCTCCTCCAGCATCCGATGCACGTAGACGTCGACCATCCGGGCGGTGTCGTCAGCGCGCTCGATGTAGCGGCCGGTCCAGAACAGGGTCTCGGCGATCCGGCTGAGCAGCCCGGTGTGCGCTGTCGGGACACTCATTGCTGCTGACCCGAGGCAGGGCCGCGCTGGCGGCCGACAGCGGCCTCTCGCGCGGCGGGGGAAACGGGTCCCGGCTGCCGCGGGAGGTCGGCAGCGTGGCGCTCGTCGTCAGCGTCACGCTCGTGTGCAGCGTGGCGCTTCTCGGCAGCGTGGCGCCTCTCGGCAGCGTCGCGCTCGTCGGTCGCGAGCACCCAGGTGTCCTTGGATCCGCCGCCCTGGCTGGAATTGACCACCAGCGCGCCCTCGGGCAGCGCCACCCTGGTGAGGCCACCGGGAAGCAGCCACACGTCGCTGCCGTCGTTGATAGCGAAAGGCCGCAGGTCGATGTGCCGCGGGACCAGCCGGTCGTCAATGAGCACCGGGGCGGTGGAAAGCGCAACCGGCCGCTGGGCTATCCAGTTCCTCGGCTCCGCGGCGACTTCGGCGCGCAGCTCGGCAAGGGTGGGCTCGTCGGCCTGCGGGCCGATGACGATGCCATTGCCGCCGGCCCCGTCCACCGGCTTGAGCACCAGCTGGTCGAGCGATTCAAGCACCCAGCCGAGCCGGTCAGGGTCGTCCAGCCGGTAGGACTCGACGTTGGGCAGCAGCGGCTCCTCGCTCAGGTAATACCGGATCAGGTCGGGCACGTAGGTGTAGAGCAGCTTGTCGTCGGCGACGCCGTTGCCGACGGCATTGGCGATCGTGACGTTGCCAGCCCGGGCGGCGTTCACGATGCCGGGACAGCCGATCACCGAGCCGGCCATGAACTGCAGCGGATCAAGGAAATCGTCGTCGACGCGCCGGTAGATCACGTCCACCGGCCGGTTGCCCTGCGTCGTGTGCACGAAGACCCGGTTGCCCGTGGCGACCAGGTCGCGGCCCTCGACCAGTTCCACCCCCATCAGCCGGGCCAGCAGGGTGTGCTCGAAGTACGCGGCGTTGTTCACCCCGGGGGTCAGGACGACGACCACCGGATCCCTCGCCTGCGGCGGGGCAGCAGCGCGCAGTGCCGACAGCAGCCGCGCCGGGTAATCATCGACCGGGTTGACGTGCTGCTCGGCGAACAGCGCAGGGAAGGTCCTGGTCATCGCCAGCCGGTTCTCCACCACGTAACTGACCCCGGACGGGATGCGGATGTTGTCCTCAAGCACGCAGAACTTGCCCTGCTCGTCCCGGACCAGGTCGATGCCCGCGATGTGCACCCGGACGCCGTTCGGCGGCGTCAGGCCGGCGACCTCGCGGTGGAACCGGGTTGAGGTGAACACGACCCGCCACGGCACCACGCCGTCGGCAAAGGCATGGCAGGGCCCGTACACATCGGCGAGGAACGCCTCGAGCGTGAGCACCCGCTGGCGCACGCCGCGCGCGATCAGATCCCACTCGACGGCGTCGATGACCCGTGGAATCAGATCCAGCGGGAACGGCCGCTCCTCGCCGGCAAAGTCGAAGGTCACCCCGCGGTCGGTGAAGACACTGGCCATCTGGTCCGCCCGGTAGCGCAGCTCGCCCGGATCCAGCGGCTGCAGGGCGGCGAGCAGCGCGTGGTACGGCGCGCGCGGCACGCCAGGCCGCTCGAACATCTCGTCCCATGCGTCGGCCAGCTGGTAACCGTCGAAGATGTCCGCCACGAAAGGAGTCTAATCGGGGCATGTTTCGCCGTCGTTTCCGAACACGAGGCGGCGACTGCGCGCTGGGCCGCCGGGCGCGCGGCGGCGGCTAATCCCGCGTTGCCCCGCCGGGTGCGCGGCGGCGGCTCAGATCGCTGCCTCGCGGCGACGGTGTCTGGTCAGAACGGTGTCTCGGCCAGCCACCGCGACAGCAGATCGACGTCCCCGAACACGGTCACGGCGGGATCGTCGGCCGGCAAACGGCGCAGCAGGACCAGGAGTAGCGGCACGGCCGGGCCGGTCAGCGCCACGTCCCCATTGCCGTGGCCGGCCTCCACCGTGACGCCGGCCGGCGTGTGCCGGACCAGCCACTCGCCCGATCCGGCCGGCTGCTCGTCGGTCGTGTGCACGTGCAGCACGCTGCCTTCGGGCAGTGCCTGTGCGCGCGGGTCCGGACGGCCGTAGACCGGCCCGCTGATGAAACCAAGCCACTCGTCGATCGCGTCGGCAGCGATGTCCGGGGAAATCACGGGCCGCTGGCCGGCTGCCAGCCGCGCGTCCGCGGTGTGCACGAGCGTCTCGTGTGTCATCCGGCGTGCCCAGAAGCCGGCCGGGGCCATGGTGCCGAACGCCCAGACCGGATCGCTGCCCGCGGCACGCACGGCTTCGATGACCCGGTGCGCGCCGGCGGTCAGCCAGGCCGGCTGTTTCGCCGGGTCGTCGGGGAACTTGCCGTCCGGCACCGACCGGAAGGGGATGAACTCGGCCGACCGGGTGGCGATGGTCTCGGCCGCCCACCGGTGCGCCCGGCCGACATGCGTGGCAAGCTGCCGCAGCGTCCAGTCCGGGCAGGTCGGGATCGGCAGGCTCAGGTCAGCGCCGCCGACCAGCCGTGCCAGCTCTGCGCTGCGGGCCTCGATCTCGCCGAAATAGCGCTCGGCACTGAGCAGCGGCATGCAGAGCCCTCCCGATCTAATTTTGGCTCAATATCAAACAATAGCGCGGCGGCTATCGGCTATCCGGCAGTCGTTCGCGCCTGTCAACCGCGGGCGACCCACCCCGGTGGCGGTGGTGATCGCGCGCGAGGCGTCCGGGCAGAGCTACCGGGTGAAGGAAGAGATCACGATCGGCGGAGTCCTACAAGGTCGCCGCGCTGGATGCCACCAGCAAGATGCGGCAGATCGAGCGGTTCTCGGCTTAGCGGCGGCCGGTTCGCGGGTTGCGGACTGCCGGTGCTCCCGGTGCCAGCGCGGCGACAGAGTCCTGCTCGACCGCGAACTGTACATCCCCCAGGCGTGGATCGACGACGGGCCGCGATGCGCCGAGGCCGGCACCCCCGCTGACCACCCCTTCGCTACCAGGCCCGCCCAGGTCACCGCCATGATCAAGCGGGCACGGGAGGCGGGCGTCCCCTTCGCCTGGTTCACCGCAGACGAGGAATTCGGCCAGAACTCCGGCGTCCGCGCCTACCTCGAGGAAACCAGCACCAGCTACGTCATGAGCATCCCGAAGAACACCGAGATCACCACCGCCAGCGGCACCACCGCCACGATCGAGAACATCGCCGGGAAACTCAACCAAACCGCGTGGCAGCGCCGCGCCTGCGGCATCGGAGCCAAAGGATTCCGCGCCTGCGACTGGGCGCTCATCAGCTCCGCCACCACCTGCCACCAGTACATGATCCGCAGCTCCATGGAAACCGGGGAACTCGCCTACTACCATTGCCACAATCCCCGCGGCGAAGGCTTCGCGCAGCTCGTCCAGGTCGCCGGCGCGCGCTGGCCCATCGAAGAATGCTTCCCAAAGCCGGGAATTCGGAAGTCGCCTTCGACCACTACCAAGTCCGCCTCCACGGCGCCTGGTACCGGCACATCACCCTCGCCATGCTCGCCCATACCCACCTCGCCGTTCTCGCAGCTGACGCCCAAAGATGACATGCTCCGGCGCGGTTCGTAGCCGGGTGTGCTGGCCGACGGTCGCCCCCGGGGAAACGAGAGGGTGACCTCCCCAGCACAGCACGCCACGATGTGGTGTGTCTGACCTAGCCGGTCTCGGAGCATGAGGAGGTCACCCGGTGCCGTCAATCGCAGGCGGGATGGATATCCACCGGAAGCAGGTCACGTTCGATTATCTGGACGTGGTGACGGGGGAGGTGAAGTGCGGGCAGATCACCCCGGCGGACCGGGGGCATTCGCGGGCCTGGCTGCAGCGGTTCGCGGGGGTGCCGGGGGTGGCGTTTGCCGTTGAGGCGTGCACCCCGGCGGCTGACACCGCCGCGGCGTTCACCTGGCCGCCCCTGTCTGCTCGCGCGGACTGGGCACCATGTCCACGGCAGCCCGCAGCCGCCCCGGATCGGGGTGCACATAGACCCGTCCGCGCGGCCCATCCGGGACTGGCAGCTATCAGGGGGCAGAGGAGGAGAGTGAGGCACGACCTACTCCTGATCAAGGAAACATCAGAAACGGCCTGAAACCGCCCAGTTGCGCTGGCGGGCCCGGGTAAGGGGCACCACAGCCTGTGGACAACCCCCCGCCGATTGAAGACGCAAACAGGCACGCACATAATGAAACCAGGCCAGACAAGGACACGATATCCGCAGAACCGCCCATTCCCAGTGCCCCGCCCCGTCAGCCCAAGCGCCTGATCGCCCTCACCATCCCGGAGATACGTCACCTCCTCCACCGCGCTGACCAGGGAAGACGCGCCATCACCAGCGCCCTCAAATGGTCTCTATGGCGTCGCGTGCACCAAGCCGACGCCCGCCGCCGCCACTACCGGCGACGCCTCCGGACACAAGCTCTGGCCCTGTAGTACTAGACGGCAAGCCGCCGGCTTGGCTGCATCAGCCGCAGCCGCAGGCACCGCCGCAGCAGCCACCGCCGCCGTGCGGCGCCGGGGCCCGGGAACCAGCACGCCCGCCGACGGCCACAGTGGAAAGCAGCTTGACTGTGTCGTCGTGGCCCTGCGGGCAGGTGCAGGGAGCGGACGACTCGCTCATCGGCCGGGTCTGCTCGAAGGTATCTCCGCAGGCTCGGCAACGGTATTCGTAGCGTGGCACGCAGACAGCTTACGCCAGATCGACGGCAGCAGCGTGATGGTGCGCGTGCGGTGAAAGCTCTCGGATGTTCCGGCTGGTTCGGGCCAGCGTCGGCCGGGCCAGGACGAGCGCAGCCGGTCACAGTTACACGTCGGCCCGGCGACGGGCCAGTTCGCGCCGCCGCCGCGGGCCACGCCGGCCTGTGATCGCCGCTCAGCCGCTGGGCGACCCGGCCACGCCGTTGCCGCTTCTCACCGCCACCGCGACGGGCGCTCCGTCTGCCCCTGCCGTGGCGCAGGCAGCCGCGTCTGCTCCGGTGGCGGAAGCCTTGGTAGCGGATGCTGCTACGGCGGGCGTTGCCTTCGGGCCGGCTCCGTCGTAGTAGAACTGGCCGCCGCGCAGCAGCGACACCAGCGCGCCGATCAGCGACATCGCGATAGCGGCGCTGAAGACGACGACCAGCCCGTGGTGGAAGGGCCCGGCGATCAGGTGCGGGAAGTACTGCTTGCTGGTAAGCGCGGCCGCGTTTTTCGCAGGCAGCCTGGCGAGCACGCCCGACGTCTGGAGCAGGTTGCGAATCGGGTTGTAGCCCAGCAGCGCGGAGAACAGCGTGCTCACCGGCGGCAGGTTGGCGACATGCGCAGCGACTGCGGCCGGGACTCCCTGGGCCCGCAGTCCGCGGCTGAGCGTGCTGGGCAGCGCGGCCGCCAGCCCGGCGATCATCAGCGAGAAGAAGATGCCGATCGACAGCGACATGCCGGAGTTCTGGAAGGTGGACCGCATCCCGGAAGCGGCGCCGCGGTCTCTGGCGGGGACGCTGCTCATGATCGCAGAGGTGTTCGGTGAGGCGAACAGGCCCGAGCCGATGCCGTTGCCGAAGATGATCAGTGCGAACAGCCAGTACGGGAAGTCCACCGGCAGCAGCATCAGACCGGTGAATGCACATGCCGTGACCAGCAGCCCGGAGGTGGCGAATGGACGCGGGCCGTACTTGTCCGAGAGCCAGCCGGAGACCGGCCCCGCGATGAGGAACCCGGCCGTGAGCGGCAGCATGTAGATGCCGGCCCACAGCGGCGTCACGACATAGTCGTAGCCGTGCAGCGGCAGCCAGATCCCCGCCAGCCAGATTACGAGCATGAACTGCAGCCCGCCTCGGGCCATGGAACTCAGCAGGCTTGCCGCATTCCCGGCCGCGAAGGCCCGGATCTTGAACAGGCCCATCCGGAACATCGGCTCGGCGATCCTGGTCTCGATGATCCCGAACACGACCAGCAGCGCTGCTCCGCCGGCCAGGCCGCCGATCACCAGCGGGTTGGTCCACCCGGTCGGATGCCCGCCGTAGGGCTGAATGCCGTAGGTGATCGCCGCCAGCAGCGCTCCTGCTCCCAGCGCGAACGTGACGTTCCCTGCCCAGTCGATGCTCGCGCGCCGCGCGGTCGATATCTCGCGCAGGCTCCGATATGCCCAGACCGTGCCGAATACGCCGATCGGCACGTTCACCCAGAACACCGCGCGCCAGTCCCAGGCCGCCAGCAGCCCGCCGAGCAGCAGGCCGATGAACTGCCCGGAGATTCCGGCGATCTGGTTGATGCCCAGGGCCATGCCGCGCTTGTTCGCCGGGAAGGCATCGGTGAGGATCGCAGCCGAGTTGGCCATCAGCATCGCGCCGCCGCAGGCCTGGATCAGGCGCCCGCCGATCAGCCAGAGGGCACCGCCGCTGCCAGTCAGCGGATCGAGAGAGAGCACGATCGAGGCGAGCGTGAAGACCACGAAGCCGAGGTTGTAGATGCGCACCCGGCCGAACATGTCGCCGAGTCGTCCGAGCGTGACCACCAGAACCGCGGTGACCAGCAGGTACCCGATGATCATCCAGAGCAGGAAGCCAATGCTGCCCGGTGCTGTCGGGTTGAGGTGAATGCCGCGGAAGATCGCGGGCATCGCGATGATGACGATGGAGGCGTCGATCGTGGCCATGGTCATGCTGAGCGTGGTGTTGGACAGGGCGATCCACTTGTACCGATCGCCGCGGCCGGCCCCGCCTGCGCTGGATTGCCTGTCAGCGGAAGCGCCTGCCGGGCCGCCGTTGGCCACGGCGGCGTTCGCCCCGCTCAGGCTGTTGCTCAGTGCCCCGCTCCCGCCGTCCTGGCTAATTTTCCGCACGTGTCATGAGCCTACCGCGAGTCATTTGCTTAACCACAACTACTTAACTGCCAGCCGGATGCGGTAGGTCCGCGCAGCCGGGGGGGGGGCTGCGATCCGCTGGCGCGCCAGCCGGGCGTACCGGGCAGCGTACGGATGCTTGGGCTGGGGAAAGGCAGCCGGTACGTGCTGGAAGCCCGGCCAGCGCCCACGTGTAGTAGCCCCGGCCGTAATCCTGGAGCGCTGCGGCGTACTGCGTCGTGACCGGGCTGGCCACCGCCCGCACTCCGTGAGCGGCAAGCAACCGGGCGACGACGGCACTGGGCAGCGCGAACTGCTCGCCAGGTACCGTCTGCCCGGTGCTGGGATCGCCCGATCCTGCGATGAGAATCCCGACCACGCGACCATTGGCGTCGAGCAGCGGCCCGCCGGAGTTAGGCCGGCGCCTGCGTTTGCAGGTACGGAACGTTCGCGGTCGTCGTGCGGAACGCGCTGAGCAGGCCATCGGTGAACGTTGGCTGCAGTCGCGACGCGACCGAGAAGTGCGTGTCGCCGGCGACCGTCCGCGGGAACCCGTCAATGTAGAGGATGTCGCCGACGGCCAGTCCAAGGGAACGTTAATGACCTGCAGTGACGACCCGATCTGCACGCTGGCTGCTCGGCGCGCAGCTGCACCGCGGCCGCGTTGACCGCGGCCACGTTCTGCTGGAAGCGCGGCACCACGACTGTGCCGTCGAACTCGACCTGGACTAGCTGAACGGCCGGCGCGGCCTCGGCGGCAGCAATGGCGGGCGGCGGCGCAGCCGCGGCGCTTCTTGCAGACTGCGGAACCACAGCAAGGGCGAGACCGAGACCCGCGGCCAGCCGCCGCCTCCCTCTGGACCGAATCCAGTTCATGCCAGACCTCTCCGGGCTGCGGACACGCCCGCCGTAGCGCTGAAGAGCCGCCGCACATCGGCTGCCGAGAGAAAGGGGGCCGGCGGCAGCCCGCTAACACCACTGCTGACAGTGGGCAGGCGACCGCCGTGCATGTAAGCATTTACTTGACATCTCGGGTGGGTGCAGTCAGCATTTGCCTACGTGACGGCCGGTCAGGAAGACCTCGCGGCTCTGGCTGCCCGGATTGCCGACGCCGGGGCGCAGCTAGCCGCTGTCGCGCGCTATCCGGCCGGGGGAGCCGGTACTGGCGGCGCGGATGACCGGCCTGCCGTGGCGGTCGGCGTGCTGCGGGCCGCAGCGGGGGAGGCGCCGGACCTCGCCGCGGTGCGGATCGCCCGCGAGCTGGCCGCGCTGGCGGCATCGGCGCTGCGGCTCAGCGTGGAGCGGGCCCGTGCGGCCGACCACACCTGGCAGAAAATCGGCGACCTGCTCGACGTCAGCCGGCAGGCTGCCTTCCAGCGCTTCGGCCGCCCGATCGACCCGCGGACAGGAGAGCCGATGAGCAACGCAGTCCTGCCCGGCGCGGGAGAGCGCGCCACAGAGCTGCTGATCGACTGGATCGAGGAACGCTACGACCGCCTGATCGGTTCCTTCGACAAAACGATGACCGGCGCCCTGCCGGCCGACAAGCTCGCGGCGACCTGGGCACAGGTCATCGGGATGGTCGGCGGCTACGAGGGCATGCGGGAGCCGCTGGTGCGCCAGCTCGGCGACCACACGGTGGCCGACGTCCCGCTCAGGTTCGAGGCAGCGGACATGAAAGGCCGGGTTGCCTTCGACACGCAGGGCCGAGTCGCGGGCCTGTTCGTGCTTTCCGCCGACGCGCCCTGACGGACGCCGCCGCTCTACAGCGGCAGCTCGATCCGGGCCACTGTCGCGCAGTCGTCGGCGAAGGTGATCGCCGCCTCCACGTGCTGTCCGGCGAGCACCCGCGGCAGCCAGTACCTGGCGTCATCCCACATGCCCTCAAGCGGCAGCGCGTCCTGGGCATACCATCGAGGGGCAATCTCGTCTGACTCAGCCGGCTCGCCATGGTAAACGGCGGTCATGAAGACGTCGGCCGTCTGGTCCCAGCCGGGCCGGGCCGGGAACCGGAACGTGATCGCCGCCATGTGCTCGAGCGTGTCGGGGGACACCAGCAGGGCCGACTCTTCCATGACCTCGCGGGCGGCCGCCGTCACCGGCTTCTCGCCGTCCTCGATGTGGCCGCCGAGCCCGACCCACTTGCCAGCGCCGAAACCGGTCTTCTTCAGCCCGAGCAGCACTTCAGGGCGGCCGCTGCCAGTCCGGGTTATCAGGCACAGGCATGTTCTGGTGAGCACCGCCCCAGCCTAGCTAGATGGTCCCGCGGGCCAGGCCGATCAGGCGGTCGAGCACCGCGCCGCTGCTGACCCGCAGCCCGTCGTGCTCATACTCGTTCGTCACCCACGGCTGCAGCCCGCGGATCGCGCGCGCCGTCCGGACCGAGAACTGCTGCGGCACATACATGTCATCGAAGTAGATCGCCGCGGCGACGGGCACGTCGTTGGCGCCGAGGACGGCGGCATCGTAGAGCGGAGGCCACGGCTCCAGTGCGCGATGATCTGCGCCACCTCCGCGGCCGGGCGGAGCACCGGGTCGGTCCCGAACATCCACGGGTAGATCATCTCGCCGGTGAACAGCAGGGGAGCGTCGGTCTCCAGGGCCGCGGCCGCGGAGAACTCCTCGAACTCGGCGCGGATCCGCTCAGCAGCCCAGCGGGTTGCCTGGCCCTGACCGAGGCAGGCCTCATGCAGGATGGCGTACAGGGGCGCAGCAGCGAACGTCAGGTGCTCCTGAACGGGTGCAGGAAATCATCGCTCAGCTCCCGGCCGCTGAACGGGTCCTCCATCAGGTAGTGCAGTTCGTGACTGCCGGTGCCCGAGCCGAGCATCATCCCGAGCGACTGGAACGCCTCGGCGGTGAGCGCCCCGCCGCCCGGCAGCTCGACCTCGACTGCCGCCAGATGCTCGGCGATCCGCCTGGCCTGGGCAACGTCCTGCGGGTAGCGCTGGTAATGGCCGGCGTTCTTGGCCGCCACCGCCGGATAGGTGGCCCGGTACACCTCGTCGGCCGTGACCTCCAGCCCCGGCAGGCCGCCGGCGATGAATGCCTCCCGGATGCCCTCGGGCGCCACCGACAGGTAGCTGACCGCGCAGAAGCCACCGAAACTCTGGCCAAGCACGCTCCAGGGCCGGTCCCCGGTCAGCTTGCGGCGGATCAGCTCAGCGTCAGCGACGATCGAGTCAGCCCGGAACTGCGCCAGGTAGCCGGCCTGGAGGGCCGCACTGCCGCGGCTGGCTAGAGACCGCCGGGTGACGGGGGAGGACCCGCCGGTACCGCGCTGGTCCAGCAGCAGCACGCGGAAGTCGCTCAGGGCCCGGTCCAGCCAGCTGTCCCGGCCGACGGGCCGGGGAGCCGCCATGCCAGGGCCGCCCTGCAGAAACAGGAGCCACGGCATGTCTGCCGCGACAATCTCCCTGGCGAACAGCTCGATCTGCTCGCCGTCAGGCTTGGCGTGATCCAGCGGAACGCCGAACGTCAGGTCAGACAGGACCCGTCCCCGGCTGGCGATACGACGGCATGATCAACTGGTTACCCATTTTCTGGACGGCCTACTGGCGCCTTCGCTGGCGCGTTCCGGGCTAAGCCAACATGAGGACCGGAGCGACCGCAAAACGGGCAGGGTCCGCGGCGGAGGCGCGGCCGGCCGGCCGGCCGGCCGGCCGTAGCATGCTGACGCATGTCGCCATCGCCGTCACCGCCCAGTCAGCCGCCAGCTGGACCGGCCGCCGCGATGTTCGCGGCCGACCAGGCTTCCGCCGCGCTCGGAATGGAGCTGGTCGAGCTCGGCCATGGCAGCGCGGCGGCGGCGCAGAGATCACTTTCATCGCGCCGGTGCATCAGGGCGATGTGCTGGTGGCGGCGGCCAGCGAGCGGATCCGCTTTGGCCGCAGCGGCAGCTACGACGTTACCGTGCCGGGAAGATGAAGTAGTCGCGGAGTTCCGGGGCCGGAGCCGGGACGATGGGCTGACGCCGTCCGGTTCCGCAGGTCGGGAGCTTCGACCGGATTGCGCAGACTACCGGGGGAGTTCGGGGCGGTCGATGATCCGCAGCCACGTCCCGTCCGGCTGCCGGCGCGCGACCTGGACTCGGCCGCCGGTGTTGTCGGCCGGCTTGGTCGAGGTGAGGGCCAGGTCTGCGTGGCGCAGGGTGGGCAGCGGCTCCTCAAGCTCGAAGCGCGGCGCGGCGGCAAGCATCTGCTCGAGGATGCCGCGGATCGCGGCGCGCCCCACTGTCTCGTGGCCTGGCGGGAATCCCAGGACTGCGTCGGGCGCGTAGAGCTCGGCGAGTCCTTCGGCGTCCCGGGCGTTCCCGTATTGGACGAACAGCCGTGCCAGGTCCTCGGGCTCCTTCGCCCGTTCACGATCGGTCATCTCTAGGCCCCCTGTCGAAAAGCTCGGGCGGGTGGGTTCTGGTCCCATTCTCAGGTAGGCGCTTCTAGAAGTCCAAGAGCTATCTGATCTCAGAGCTAGAATCAGTGGTTATGGAACTACACGAGCTTGAGTACCTCGTGGCCGTGGCCGAAGAAGCGAGCTTCACCCGCGCGGCCGGCCGCGTGCACGTGGCCCAGCCGGGGGTCAGTGCTCAGATCCGCCGACTCGAGCGCGAGTTCGGCGAGGAGCTCTTCGACCGGTCTGGCCGCACGGTACGGCTCACCGAGGTCGGCTCGGCAGTGCTTCCGTACGCCCGCGCGGCTCTGCGCGCAGTGGACGCCGCCCGGCTGGCAGCGGACGAGCTCACCGGCCTGGTAAGCGGACGTGTCATGGTCGGAATGGTGACCGCGTGCCGGATGCCTGGTTTTTTCAACCTGCTCGCGGACTTTCATCGAATGCACCCGGGTATCGAGATCTCGCTTGCCGAGGACAATTCCGATCTGCTCACCGACGAACTGCGAGACGGCAGGCTGGACCTGGCGTTGATCGGCGTGGGCGGCGCATCGCCGGCCGGGCTGGCAACGCAGGTCCTGCTCGACGAGCCCCTGGTCGCGGCGGTCCATCGCGATGACCCGATGGCCTCGAGCGAGACGGTAACCCTGCGCGCGCTGCAGCAGCGGCCGCTGATCAGCCTTCCTCGCGGCACCGGGCTGCGGACATGTTTTGAGCAGGCATGCGCCGCCGCGGGACTGCGGCCGCGTATCGCACTCGAGGCGAGTGACCTCGGTGTCGTCGCTCAGCTGGCCGCCCGCGGGCTGGGAGTGGCGATCCTGCCGGCTTCCCTGGCGACAGCTCACGAGGCCGAACTGCACGCAGTCGCCATCACCCGGCCCGCGCTGCGTTCCCGCATCGAGCTGGCCTGGCGGCCAGAGGGCCCGGCCAGTCCTGCCGGCCGGGCGCTCATCGCGCTCGCGCAGTCCCGGCTGTCGCGTCCTGCCGATCTGGTCGGCGGACCCGACGGCCGGCCGTCGGCCGGGCCTAGCGCCGCACAGTCCCCGGCGGCCGCAATGCACCCGGAAGCAGGAGCGAAGGGAGCGAGACCTTGAGGGGCTATGTGGTCGTCTTCGAGGGAGATGACGATGCTGGCTATTCGGCCTGCTCTCCAGACCTGCCTGGTGTACCTGCCGCAGCCGGAACACGTGCGGAATCCAGCGCGGCTGATGGGTGAGGCCATAGCCGAGACCACATCGCTATGCTCCGGCAGACGGGACAACCAATGTGCCCGAGCCTGCAGACGCCGACAGTGTCACGATCCTGGACCTGCCGGCCGCATAGAGGGACCCGTCTTTACTCCACGGTGACCGACTTCGCGAGGTTGCGGGGCTTGTCGATGTCGAGTCCGAGTGACAGGGCGGCGTGGTAGGCCAGAAGCTGGAGCGGAACCGTCAGCAAGATCGGATCGAGTTCATTCTCGTTCTTGGGGACGACGATCTGCGGGATATCCGGGTCATCGATGACGCCGGGATGGGTGATGGCGACGATGGGCCCTTTGCGGGCGGCGACCTGCTGAATGGCCGCCAGGTTGCGGTCGGTGAGCTCGTCGTCGGGCAGTACCGCCACGGTCGGCATGGTCTCGTTGATGAGCGCGAGCGGGCCGTGCTTGAGCTCGCTGGCCTGGTAGGCCTCGGCGTGCCGGTAGGAGACTTCCTTGAACTTCTGCGCGCCCTCGCGCGCGACCGGGTATCCGCGGACCCGGCCGATGAAGAACAGGCTCTGCGCACCGGCCAGGCCACGGGCGACCTCGGCGATGTGGGCCTCCTCGCTGACGATCTCCTTGATCTGGCCGGGAAGGCTCCGCAGTCCGGCGATGATCCGCTGGCCATCGCTGATGGACAGGTCGCGGACCCGGCCGAGGGCCAGGGCGAGCATAGCGAAGCCGATGGCCATGTGGGTGAGTGCCTTGGTCGAGGCGACCGCGACCTCGGGCCCGGCATGGAGGTAGATCCCGCCGTCGCTGTCGCGGGCAATAGTGGAGCCCACCACGTTGACCAGTCCGACGATCTGGCCGCCCTTGCGCTTGACCTCCCGGACGGCGAACGCGGTGTCGGCGGTCTCGCCCGACTGGCTCACCGCAACGTAGAGGGTGTCGGGCTCGATGATCGGGTTCCGGTACCGGAACTCTGAGGCGGGCTCGGCGTCGGCGGGGACCCGGGCGAGCTCCTCGATCATCGCGGCGCCGATCTGGCCTACGTAATACGCGGAGCCGCAGCCGAGGATCTTCACCCGCCGGAAGCTGCGCAGTTCGCGGGGCCCTAGATTCAGTCCGTCGAGGCGCGCGGTGCCGAACCTGTCGTCCAGCCGGCCGCGCAGCATGCGCTCGACGGAGTACGGCTGCTCAAAGATCTCTTTGTGCATGTAGTGCTGATGATCTGCCAGCTCAACATCCTCGACTTCGAGGTCGATGCTGGTGGGAGCCTTGTCGGTGTTCTCCTGGTCCGGGCTGAAGGTGCGGAAGCCTGCCGCGGTGACCGTCGCCAGCTCGCCGTCGTCGAGATGCACCACGGACGTGGTGTGCCGCACCAGCGCAGCGAGATCACTGGCGATGAACATCTCGTGATCGCCGACGCCGAGGATGAGCGGCGACCCGTTGCGGGCGGCAACGATCCGGTCCGGATGCTGCTCGTCTATGACGGCGAGGGCATACGTCCCGGTAACCCTGGACAGTGCGTCGAGGACCGCCGCCTCAAGAGTGGCGGCGCTGGACAGGGCGACAAGGTGGGCGATGACCTCAGTGTCGGTCTCGGAGGTGAAGGCAACCCCCCTGGCGATCAGCCGCTCGCGCAGGGCCGCCGCATTGTCGATGATGCCGTTGTGGACGACGCTGATCCGGCCGTCCTCGCTGGTGTGCGGGTGCGCGTTCTCCTCGGTCGCCGGGCCGTGGGTGGCCCAGCGCGTATGTCCGATGCCCACCTTGCCGGTGAGCCGCTTGGGCAGGGATGCCTCCAGATCGCGGACGCGGCCGACCTTGCGGAATACCTGAGTGCCGCTGGCGCTCAGGACGGCGATCCCCGCTGAGTCGTAGCCGCGGTACTCCAGGCGGGAGAGGCCCTCGACGAGGATGGGGACCGCCTTCTGACTTCCGATGTAGCCGACGATTCCGCACATGTTCCGGTTTTCCTCCTGGTTTTCAGCCGTAAATGATGCGACGCAACTGACGTTCGGACAGGCTCGGCGCGGCCACCAGGCGATCGGCCAGCTCGTCGGCGATCAGCGCGAAGATCTCGCTATTGCGTTTGCCGCGGAGCTGGTGATGCGCGTGGCGATACCGCACGTAGTCCTCGACCGGCTCGCGATACCAGGCGAGGACGTCCTCGACCACGCGGGCTGCCTCGGCGGGCGCCAGGCCCGTTGAGGCGGCGACCCGGTCGGTGAGGTCGCGATCGTGCACTGCCCTATCGTGCTGTGTTCTGCGCCTCAGTGCCAACTTCCTGCCCGAATCCGGGCAGGAAGCTGCGGATAAAGGTGAGGAATCAGCCGATCGATCCCAAATGCCGGCTTGATGAGGGTCACGCTTGGCTGCCGCAGTCAGCGCCGGGGGGAAAGAGCCAGCGGCCGCGTGGCTGACCTGATCGTTCTCGGCCGCGATGGGCCGGCCGACCGGTTCGACAATCGGGACGGCCCGCACCTTCCTGAGCTGACTCAGACAGGCCGCATGGTGCGCTCGTGCAAGTACCGCACATGCCACGACAGTGCCTCGTTAAGCAGGTGCGGCGTGTGCCTGCCGGGCCCGGTAGCCGTGGCCCGGTCGAGGTAGTCCTGCAGGGCCGGCCGGTAGTCGGGGTGCGCGCAGTGGTCGATGATCTGCTGGGCGCGGCGCCGCGGCGGCAAGCCGCGCAGGTCGGCTATGCCCTGCTCAGTGACGAGGACATGCACGTCGTGCTCGGTGTGGTCGACGTGGCTGGCCATCGGCACGATGCACGAGATAGCCCCGTTCTTGGCGGTCGAAGGGGAGAGGAACATGGCGACGTAGGCGTTGCGCGCGAAGTCGCCCGAGCCGCCGATGCCGTTTTGCATGCTTGAGCCCATGATGTGGGTGGAGTTCACGTTGCCGTAGATGTCGGCCTCGATCATGCCGTTCATGGCGAGGCAGCCGAGCCGGCGTATCACCTCCGGGTGGTTGCTGATCTCCTGCGGGCGAAGGATGATCTGATGGTGGTAGTCGGCGATGTTGGCGCGCAGATCGGCGATGCCGTCCTCGCTGAGGGAGAAGCCCGTCGCCGAGGCGATGGTCATCGTGCCTGAGCGCAGCAGCTGCAGCATGCCGTCCTGGATCACCTCGGTGTAGGCGGTCAGCGGCGGGAACGGCCCGCCGTCGAGCGCGGCAAGCACGGCGTTGGTGATGTTGCCGACGCCCGACTGCAGAGGCGGCAGCGTGGCGGGCAGCCGCCCGCGCCGTACCTCGTGGGTCAGGAAGTCCAGGACGTGCCCGGCGATCAGCTGCGAGTCGCCGTCAGCCGGTCTGGACGGCGGGCTGTAATCCGGGTCGTGCGTCGGGACCACGGCGATGATCTTCTCCGGCGGGCAGCGCAGGTAGGGCACGCCGATCCGGTCGGAGGGCTTGAGGATCTGGATTGGCGTGCGGTGCGGGGGCAGAGCGGTGCCGTAGTAGATGTCGTGCATGCCCTCCAGCTCGATGGGCTGCCAGGAGTTCACCTCGAGGATGACCCGGTCGGCCATGTCGATCCACGTCGTGTTGTTGCCGACCGAGGAGGACGGGATCAGCGTGCCATCGGCGGTGATGCCGGCAACCTCGACCAGCGCGACATCGAGCTGACCAAAGAAGCCTTCCGACACCATCTGGGCGACATGCGACAGGTGCACGTCCACGTAGTCAAGCAGCCCCGCGTTGATCTTGGCGCGGCTCACCGGGTCGGACTGGTAGGGCATCCGCAGATCGATCCCGTCGACAGCCGCCAGCGCGCCGTCCAGCTCGGGCGCGGTAGACGAGCCGGTCCAGACGCTGACGGTGAAACGGTCACCGCGCGAGGCGGCGTCGGTGACCCGGCGGACCAGCGCGGCCGGTACCGCCTTCGGATGGCCAGAACCGGTGAACCCGCTCATCCCGACGTGGTTGCCCGGCGCGATGAACGCCGCGGCCTCCTCAGCCGACATCACCCTGTCGGCGACAGCCTTGCACCGAAGACGCGACCGGTCTGTCATCCCTATGCTCCCGCCCGCATCCAAACGTCGTGACGATCCGGTATCCGCGAGGCGCCGCATGGCTAGCCGCCCACGACCTGGCGCCTTCGGTCCGGCAACAGGCTACGGCAGCAGACTGCGGCAGCAGACTGCGTCTGCACCTGCCGTGCCGGTCACCCGCGTCACTTGCCGGGTCGGCGGCCGACGCCCAAACCAGCCAGCCGGCCGGCGGGTGCCGGCCGGCCTGCCCGCGGGTAGCGTCCGTGGCGAGTCACATCTCGACAGACAGGACGAGAACGGAAAGAATCAGTTCAACAAGAGCGTCAGGGACGAGCCGGCACAGAGATGAGCTGGCACAAAGATGGCGATCAGCGCATCCTCCGGAGGTCAGTGTGGGTTCGGTCTCGTACACGGCAATGTCGCCGCTGTCCTTCCTGGAACGGTCGGCTCGCGTATGGCCCGACAAGATCGCTGTGGTCTACGGCAGGCGGCGGCTCACGTACTCCGATTTGGCGGCCGAGGCGATGCGGGTGGCGCTGGCGCTGCAGGCGAGCGGTGTCGAGCCGGGCGACCGGGTCGCCTACCTGATGCCGAACCTGCCTGAGCTGCTCATTGCCCATTTCGCGGTTCCGCTGGCCGGCGGGGTGCTTGTCGCGGTGAATACCCGGCTCACGGCCGAGGAGGTCGCCTACATCCTGCGGCACTCGGGCGCGAAGATCCTGGTTGTCGACGCGGCGCTGCTCCCGACGGCCGCGACTGCCGCGAACGACGTCGAGGCGGTGACTGAGCTGGTGGTCGCCGAGGACGCCGAGCTTGCACCGGCCGATGCGGATCTGATCGAGGACCCGCGGCTGGTGAGCTACTCGGAGTTTCTCGCCCGGGGCACGGGGGAACCGCTGCCCTGGTCGGTCTCGGACGAGCTGGCTCCTATCGCGATCAACTACACCTCCGGCACCACGGGGCGCCCGAAGGGCGCGGTCTACACCCACCGGGGTGCTTACCTGAACTGTTTCGGCGAGATCATTCACTCCCGGCACGACGAGAACAGTGTTTATCTGTGGACATTGCCGATGTTCCACTGTAACGGCTGGTGCACCCCATGGTCACTGACCGCCATCGGCGGCACGCACGTGTGCCTGCGCGAGGTACGTGGCGACGCGATCTGGGATCAGCTGCGCGAGCACGACGTCACCCACCTCAACGCGGCGCCGACTGTCGTGAGCACCATCCTGAACGCGCGCGATACCGGGCCGCTGACGCGGCCGGTCCTGATCACCACGGCCGGCGCCCCGCCCAGTCCCACGACCATCGCGCACATGGAACGTATGGGCTTCCAGATCGTGCACGTCTACGGGCTGACCGAGACTTACGGCCCGATCTCCTTCTGCCAGTCCCAGCCGGAGTGGGCCGGCCTGTCAGCCGACGAGCGCTCCGTGCTGCAGGCTCGCCAGGGCGTGAGCATGATCCAAGCCGAAGGGTTGCGCGTCGTGGACGCCGAGATGGCCGACGTCCCGGCCGACGGCAGCACAATGGGCGAGATTGTCATGCACGGCAACAACGTCATGGCCGGCTACTACCTTGATCCGGACGCCACGGCCGAGGCGTTCCGAGGCGGCTGGTTCCATAGCGGGGACCTGGGCGTCATGCATCCCGACGGGTACATCGAGCTGCGCGACCGCTCCAAGGACGTCGTCATCTCCGGCGGAGAGAACATCTCCACCATCGAGGTGGAGCAAGCGCTCATGAGCCACCCTGCCGTACTCGAGGCGGCGGTCATCGGGGTGCCCGACGATAAGTGGGGCGAGCGCCCGAAGGCGTTCGTCGTGCTCCGGGCCGGCGAGAGCGCGACCCCGGAGGAGCTGATCGCGCACGTACGCACCAAGATTGCCAGCTACAAGGCGCCTCGCGACATCGACATCACGCTCGAGCTGCCGAAAACGTCCACGGGAAAGATCCAGAAATTCGTGCTGCGCGACTCTGAGTGGGCCGGACGCATTCACCGCGTACATGGTTAGGAACTCATCATGCCGGACTGACCGGCAGGCAGCTTCGCGGCCCGCGCACTCGGACTCAGGCGATGGCTCGCCGACGTGCAAGGCGCCGTCCTGCGCCGGTCAGGCGACGGTCTGCCACTCCCGGCCGGGCAGCACCCGGGCGATCGGGGGCCGCTCAGTTAGCGGATTGAGGTGCTCCTCCAGGCGCAGCCCGTCCTCGGTTGCGACCGCATGGACGTAAGTCTCCGGCCTCAGCATCGCCCCGGCTCCGGCACTGCCAGCTGCGGGAAGCTCCGGTGCTGGCACTCGTACCCGCCGTGCCATGGCACGCAGCACCGTGGAGCTCATCCTGGTGAGGTCCCAGAGCGGCTGATGGCGGTTCTGCCGGGAGCCAAGATCCACCTGAGCCATTGCGGGCAGGCCCGTGTCTTCGAGCACGTCGACAAGTACCCCGAGCTCCACTCCTTATCCACTCAGAAACGGGATGTTGCGCAGCAGCTCGCGGTACACGGCGAACTCGCCTGCTAGGGCTCTGTGGATCTTTGTGGCCGGGTCGTGTAGATCAGTACAGTGCTTGATCGACTGAATCGCCATGACCTGTCCGAGGAGGAGTGGCAGCGTCTTCGGGTGCTGCTGCCCGCTGATCCGCCGCGCGGCGGCC